>JACCDX010308020.1_pt1 | contig 32910 bp, 32 predicted proteins | sample 7449681 | NCBI WGS metagenome assembly JACCDX01 (sample SAMN15323450, study PRJNA562643) | freshwater metagenome | isolation source: river surface water | place: USA:Blue River Watershed | collected 2017-08-18
CATCTAGGTCTATATAATAGATGCTGCCACCGAATTCAATCATGTTACTTAATTTCTTCGTAAGTTGTTATTTTTGTATTTATAATTTTTTCTCTAAGCTCTTCATTATTTATGAAGTCTAACAGAGAATTAATTTCATAATCTGATGTGGTATTTTTATTATATGTAGTGTTAACCTTTACACTAATTTTACCACTAGGTTTGTTTTCTAATGTTTGCGGATTTGCTGTTATTAACACATCAACATCATCCCATTTTTGTTCGTATTTAGAAACGAATTTAATATTGGTTGCACGACAACCAGTTTTAGATAAAAAGAAAAATGTTGACGGAATCGCTTTATCTATTTCACGACTAATTAGGATAACTTCATGTTCGCCTTCATCAGCAATATCAGATAAAAATGTATTGAAATGGTTCATTAAACCATCTGACATCTGGTCAGCATGACCAAAAATTTCTAGAGGTGCTTCTAAATATAGAAACCTATTAAGTTTGTTGATGTCGTCAAACTTAAAGTGTTCGATTAAATCAAAGCTAGTCACATCTTCTTGGGTTATATCGATTTCTTCGATATACTTGTTATAAGTGTATGCGAACTGTCCAATAAAATCTCGTAATACCTCGTTTATAGTTATCCCTATCTTCATGAAACAAATCTAAGGAATTTTTAACTATAAGTAAAGTAAATATTTATTTTTTTGTAAAAAATGATAAAATTTTTTGAAAAAAAGATTTTTCTTCAATAATTTTGTTTTTTGTTTGGTTTATTTTTACATTTGGTTGTTGTTTGTTTTTTTCAGATAACATTCTTTTTTTCCTATTATCATAAAGTTTGATAAAATAAGAAGTTAATCTATGTCTAACAACTTCATCAGCATTAAATTCAACAACCGCCACTCCTTCTTCTGGATTATTTTTAACATCTTCAATTAACGCTTCTAATGCGCTATCTGATTCATCTTTTAAATCTATTTGACCAGTATCACCTAAAGCAACAACTTTAGTGTTTTCTGAAAACCTAGTTAAGAATGTTTTAGAATTTTTATGTCTAACATTTTGATATTCATCTATGATTATGATACAGTTAGCAAATGACCTACCACGAATAGAACCAAACACTTCCATTTTAATATAACCAGCTTCCATAAGTTTATTTGTGAGTTCTTCACCAATAAGTTTATAGAAGGCATCAAAATATGACATCATGATGAATTTAAGTTTATCTTTCTCATCACCAGGCAACGTACCTAAATCCTCACCTTTTAATTGTTCTACTGATTTTACTAATTTTATTTCTTTATAGGTATCTGGATTATTTTTCAATAATAAAAGGGATTCAGCAACGCTTAATAAAGTTTTACCAGTACCAGCTGGCCCAGTACATAAAGTTACTACATTATTTTTTATAGAAGTAGTTAATTTTTTTTGCGTCTCATTTTTATGTTTAATATCTATTTTAATTTGAGACAATAAAACTGTTGGTCCTTTAGCAAAAGCTTCATCTGTTGTTTCGTTTTTTTTAGCTTTTGTTGTTTTTGTAGTGCTAGGTTTTCTGTTCATATATAACTTTATTATAAATATACATAAATTACGTATTATTGTCTAGAATTTAATCTAACATAAAATTAATTATTTTTTTTGTTTCTCTTCGTATTTTTTATCTAACTCGCTAACTCTATGTTCATCTAAAATATCTTTACCATTAATTTCAACTTTTGAAATAAATTTAATAACATAAAATCCATTATACTCAATTATTTTATCAAATGAAATGATTGAGTATTCAAAATGTAAAAAATCATTAACACCAATTGATTTATACGATATGAAATTAACACTATTAATTTTAAGTGTTGTAGACTTTTCTGGTTCAGTCATAGCCTTTTTTAAATCACTTAAAAATAGTCTACTAGTCCTGTCATATTCATCTGGATATTTGCTAACGTAAAATTCTAATAAGCGTTCAGATTCATTTATTTTCCTAACATTAAGTTTTTTAGTATAAGTCTCTAATTTGAATTTAGGTGCTTCATCTCTAAAAATAGTAATAGGTCTTTCAGTTTTATTAGTTGCAAAATATTCTATAGAATCAATATTCCCATGTGTGACACTAATTAGCTCTCCATCATCATTAAAATTTTTAGTGATTTCATCAAAGATAGATATATTATCATTATCCATAGCTTGATTACCACTTAAAACAATTTCTGAATTATCAATAACCATTTCTAATGGATAACTATCATATGTATCTAATTTAATTTTTTTAAGTCCAGCTTTTAAGTTTCTTTTTATAGTTTTAACAATTGGCATACCATCTTTATCGTATCCAACAATTTCAGATTTAACACCTTCAGTTTCACGGATTATTTTATATATTCTCCATCTCATATCAATAACTTCTTGTGTTACTTCTCCATGTACCAATGAATCAGCTAATTGTCCTTGAGTATGTCTTTGGTATTTATCAATATCAGTGGATAAAGTTTCACCTAATTGCCCTAATGCATTTTTTTCAACATTAGAAAAACTTAACATTAAAGCTGTTAATTTATTTTTAAACCATTTTTTTAATGCAATCATTTTTTTTATTATTTAATCATATGTTTATATCTGTCTAAATTATCTAAGATGTATTTTGGGTATGTTTCATCTATTTGAACTAATGTTAGCCCACCTCTAAAAAAAGGGTCTTTATTTGATAGAATATTGTTTTTAATGTTTTCTTTATAGTAAGGTGTATTATACTCTTGATGAGCATATGCTTCAAGTTTTTCTATTATTTTTGATTCACCACCCATAAAACTAAAATGCCACCCACCATTAGCAATACTGTCTGTTGTGTGTTTATTTTGTCTTAAACTATTTAATGAAATTTCTTTTAATTTTTTCCAACTACAAACTTTTGGTCCAGACCAATTTTTTTCTTTTAACATATTAATATAATAATAGTACATGTTTTGATAAAAATTAAATACGTTTTCGCTTAACCCTTCTGTTTGTTTTATTTTGTATAATTCAATAGGATTTGGGATTTCATCAACATCAGAAATAACAACAATATCATCATCACTACAATCCACTAAACCTTTTATTATTGATTCTCTTTGAAAAGTTTCAACACCCCACTGAGTTTCATGTCTTGGCCAGCCTGGTGAGTCGTCAACATATTTAAGAATTTTATTTTTTAAGATTTCTTCATCAGTATTTGGTGATTGAATGTAATTTATAGATAAAAAACTACTTGGTGTATCATCTATCACAACATGAATTATTTTATCTTTAAATTTGTTAAACATCGACTTGTTTTCGTCAAAAAATAATGGTTTATTTTTTGAACTAAAAGTTTTAGTTGATTCAACAATAACAAATTTATCAACAACATCATTTAAAATGTTTAGTCTTAATTCTAATAGTTCTAATTCATTAAAGAATAAGAAAGCATCATATATTTTTTTCATATTAAGTTTTTATTTTTATAATAATTTATTGCTTCATTTTTACATGTTTCATAGTCATATAATTTACCGTCTCTATCCATATAAGTAAAGCCTCTTGTATATGCATCGCCTACTGACCAATAACCATCACTAACATTGTGTCTAGCCCAATATTTTGGTGCTATAATTTTATTTGCTTTTTGATTTAACCACGCAGCCCACCAGCCAAATGTTGAGTTAGAAATTATTAACCATTTTGCTTGATTAACGACATAAAAATCAAACCCAACATCAACATGTATTGCTTGTATCTCAAATGGCATAAAACTATTGGCTAATTGAACATCATCAGTTATCAATAAAAACTTCATATTAGGATTTAAAGACAACATGTGATTAATAGAATCTCTCCAGTATTCTCGTCTTACTAAAACATTTGGGATACCTCTATATTCACCGCCTCTAAAATTAATGACACATAAATTTTCATCTAAAACTATACCCATCTGATTTAATAAATTGTCATAATTATTTTTAGAGTCTTGGTTTATTTCAAACCATTTTTGTATATCATTTTTTCTATCAATAATATAGTCCTCTGATTGATATATGCCACCTTTAGCACCATTGTGACCTAACAGAATAGTATTATCACTAATATTATATAGTGATTCATTTAACATAGTTATATTAACTTCATCGACATGACGTAGTGTTCTCCAAATTTCATGATATTCATTTAAAATACCATCGACTTCTTTACCAAAATAAACATTCATAAATGTCATTTGACTTTGACCGTTAAAATAGTCATGACTAGGGCTAGGGTTTATACCCCATTCATACCCTAGTTTTTCTGCAATAGTTCTACACACAGCATATTGCCACATGTGGTTACCTAAATTCCCAGTTAAATTAGTTGTAATCATATTGTATTTTTTTATCTATTTAAAATAATTAAAATTAGTTTTATCGTATTTTGTATAAAGACCATAGCATGGTACATGACCCCATAACGGAAGATATACTTCTTCAGCAATACCAAAATATAAAGATGATAAAGCAAAATTACTTCTAGATAACACTAATGTTTTAGCATTACATAGTAAAAATAAATCATAACATTCATCACTATTAGAAATAACTCTATAAGGTAATTCTGAAGTATCTTCACCTGGGTTTGTAATTAAAATTACTTCATGGTTTGGATTATTAATCAATGCTTTGTTTATCTCAGCTTGAATTTTATGTGTTGGTAATGGTGCTTGCATATGACACCATGGATTAGGTGTAGCATTTGGTTCTAATACTTCATTTCTTGGTATATCACCTACCTCTATTCTATCTCTCATATAATTAGCACAAAGGCTACCATCATAATCGCCCCTACCATTAACATCTTCTAATCTAAGATGTACTAAAATTGTTTTATTAGGGTCAAAAGGTATTTCATAATTTCTAGCTTTAGCTTTTTCTAAAAATGATGACTTAATATCATCAGTGTATAATGTATCTTTAAAATAACTAAACATATCTATTTCTAAAGATAAAAGAGTTTTAGTTAACACTTCAAAATGAGATGGTGCTGCTAAATCTACAGTAATAACGTTATCATTAATTATTGTTTGATTATGCTTATCAATAATATCAAATAACGTTTCCATAAATAAAGTTCTATTATAGTTTTGGTTATATGAATTATAAACTCTTAAACTATTTCTATCGTATTTAATATATAATGAGTTCTTTTTAGCATAAGTAATTTGTGCTATCATATCAGCAATGTTTCCACCTATTCTATCGCTTGAACCAAATAATTCTATCATAATAATTTATTCTTTAATGAAACAAGCTGTTAAAATATTTGGAACTAAATTTTTATCAACTCTAATGTTATCTTCTAAGTTAGTATAATTAATCATTTTAAACCCTTGTCTAACCATAAATTTTTCTAATGATTTTTCATCAAAATGATATATATGTTCATTTGGTTTCCTATGTTTCCAATTTAAAAACCATTCATCGTCATGGTTATTATAACACCATGGTAAACTAATTATAATGTATTTACATTTTAACTTTTTAACAAATTCAATATCGTGAAAATGTTCTAAACTATCAAAAAAAGTTATAACTTCAACTTCTTGTTCTAGAATATTTGAAATGAAAGTTATACCTTCTGGTAACGGATAAGCTGGTTCAACATCATTACCGTATAATTCTTTAATTAAACCTTTTGAATTGATTAAAAAATCACCATTACCATAACCAACATCCAATAATGAATCTGGAACTTTACCAATAGAACCTATTATGTAACCTAATCTTAAATTTTCGATATTTTTAGTACTAAATGTTGCATATCTATCACCATATGCTTTATCATAGTTAAAAGGTTCTTTAACTATTTGCTCAATCACGCCATCATGATTTATTTTATAATTTTCAACCATATTTACAATTTAACAAAATTTATAATTTATATTACCACACCATCCAAAAGATTTATTATTATCACCAAAATCAGGTGGGCATTTATCATCAATTATTTTTTTAAAACACTCTATTTCTAAATCATTATTATACTGATTTTTTATTATTGATGATAATATTGAACTGCCAGACCATAGACATATAAATTTTTTACAAGAAAAAATTAAATCAACATAATGAAAAACATCTTTAGTTTTGATAAATTCAACATTTAAGTCATCAAAAAATGATTCACCAACAACTAGTGATGAATAAGTATCGGTTAATATAACCAAAAACTTTTTGTTTTTATAGTTTAATAAGTGCTCTTTAATCTTATCAGTATTGTATTCTCTTATAGTAAAACTATTTAAATCTAATAATATATATTCATTTAAATTATCTATTTTATTAGGTTTATAATAAATCTTACCATAATCATTACCATTATCAACACCATAAATTATTTCAATATTTCTATGTGTTGTTAGTTCTTTTTGAAACACAACTGGTTTATTAACACCCCAATTATATATATGTCCACAATTTGCTGGTTCTGAGGTAAAACCTTTAACATACGGATTAGAACCCCATATTAAATCATAAACTTTTGTATCTCTAAATACCGATTTATCACTTATATAAAATTCATAACCTAGTTTTGTGAATATCTCTGGTAATGTTGTAAATGCTAAATGGTCACCAATACCACCCCAATTAACGTATAATATTTTTTTCTCCATTAATTACTTATTAAAGCTATTTTGTACAAGATTCAATTCAAACTGCATTTGAGCATCTGTAAAAGAATGTGAGTTTCTATCGTTTATATTTGTTCTATTCACAACAGTGATTTCATTCATAATTTTTGGTTCACCATGTTTATCAAACATGCGTTTATAATATTCAACATCCATTAACCAGTCAATGTTTTCGTTAAAATAAATTAAATCATCATTTTTAATAGTCATTACACTAGGACAACCCATTGTATTGTTACCAGTCCAAATATCGTCAACCCATTTTGGTATATAGTGTTGGTATAAATTAACACCATCATTAGAATGATAAAATTCTGTCACAAACCATTTCATATTATCATTATTTAATATAAAATCTTTTGTCTTAGTTAATGAATTGGTATCGTATAAGAAATCATCTTGGAATAAGATTTTAACCCATTTACCATTACAATGTCTCATAGAAACATTTAAATTAGGTGATATATAGCCACGACCTTTATCATTAACATAATACTTAATGTTTAATTTATCTATCCATTTATCACATACGTCTTTAATCGTATTATCTGTACTATGGTCTGATATTACAACTTCAAAATCTTTAAAATTTTGTTTTTCTAATATTGAAAGGTTATGCTCTAAATATGCAGCACCTTTACCATTATAACCATATGCTGGTATCGCAATGGATAAAAATGGGTTATATGTATTTAATTTATCTAACATGTTTTAATTATTATAAAAAAAATCTCTTGCAAATGTATCTTCAATATCGTTATGATTATTTTCACTAAAAGTTTCTATAGATTTTTTAACATTAACGTTATCAACACCACCACGTTCTCTTTTTATTAAAAATTCTGGATAAGTCCTTATGTAATAATGATTTAATTGTGCAATTTCATCACTAGCGTTATGATTAAAAGGCCCATTACCTTCTCTAAAATGTGTATCAACCCATGAACCATTTATCCAATGTATTTGATGTTCTAAATTTGGACTAGTTTTGCAAATACTTTTAAATTGAGAATGTAACCCATTTTTTCGTTTAGTGAACCTATTTAATTGACTAGTATAACTTTCATCAAAAGTACTAATATTATTATCACCAAACATAGCCCAATTAATGATTAAACAATTGTAATTGTCATAATTTTTAATAAATTCTTTTATATTACTACATTTTTTAAGCACTAAAAATTCATCCACATCAAAAAAAGCAACCCATTCATATTCGTTATAATATTTTCTACCAAATTCTGTAAAACATTTAGCTTGTATATTTTTAACCCAAATAGGTTCATCACTTTGGTATGTTTGCCCATTATAATCATATACGTGTACTTTATCGTTAGGTTGGCTATTCTCCCATTCCCAATTATTTTTAAAAATAAAAATATCATCAAACCCTAGTTTAAGATTATAATCAATCCATTCTTGGATATATAATTCATCTTTATGAGCTAAAGTTACAAGTGCTATTTTTTTCTTCATTAATTTTTATATTTTTCTTTAATTATAAATGAATTATTGTATAAAGTAAATAGAGCTCTTTCTAAAAGATATGCTTCTCCTGGTTTTACATCCCATGACACATATTCTCTCATAGTTTCATAAAAATGTTTATTATATTTTAATATATCGACTTTTGGTATGATATGATTACCGCCAGGTGCAAATCTAATATAATTACCAAATGTAGGGTTTTCAAAAATACTATTTAGCATTTCTCGATATGAGAATATATACTTACTACGATGAATATTAGCAACAGTAGCATCTACTTCTATTGGGTTTTCGTGATAAGCATCAGTTTCATCAACAAATGAATATATACCTTCAGAGTGTCTTGGGTGGTCTCTTATATAATTTTCAATTGTCGTGAATGTTGTGTTATTTATAATTTTTTTAAATTTATCAAAACCACAATGTCTTGGTATCACATTACCTTTGCAAAATATCAATGTATCTGGTAGATTATCATAGTTAGTTACGATATAATCAAAAATATCATATATGTTAGCACCTACATTTTTTTGATGTTTTATCTTATCATTTTCTTCAAATCTATGCAGTCTATCGTATATTAAATAATTATCAGTATATTCATTAACCCAAGATTCATTTAAATCTAGTGGTAAAAACCCATAATCAGTTATTACCAATAAAGCTCCACTTGTTATTATTTTTTCCATTTTAATTAATTATTTTATCATGTATATAATATTGATTACCTTTATATATGCAATTATATACTTTATTATAATTTTGATGACCTACTATTCTTTTTTCAAAACAATTACCACCATAATTAGGTCCATGATATGTGCTTGAATATTTTTCATCTAAATTATAGTTTATTTTTTTTAATTTATTAATATCACCTAAAAAAAATTGGTCAGTAAATCCTTTTGTATAATTAAAGTTTTCACTACCTTTGTCTTCTGATGTTTCATTCTCTTCGTGCTGACCAACGGTTAACCCATTGCTCATTATTTTATTATCTTTAATCCATGAAACCATAACGGTAGAACATTTTGAGTTTGTTTTAATTTCGTTAATGGCTTTATATAAAAATTCATCATCAATAAAAATATCACTCATACAATCAGTAGCAATATTTAAAATGTATTCTGTTGATACATTTTCAATAGCGACAAAATATGGTATTGTGTAATAATAACCTAAAGTTTTTTCATCTATGTTTAAACTATAGAGCTTATTAACAGTATCTTTATTGTCAGAAACATACACGATATCAAAAACATGTAGTTTTTTTAACTCATTAACCATAGTTAAAAAACGTTCAGTTGATTTTAAATTGTTAACAGTTATTAATTTTTTAGTTATGTATTTTGAATTAAATTTAAAAAACCAAGTTTCGTTATTTAAAAATTTATCAAAATTACCTTCATATATTATAGTGTTAAGTGTTATCATATTACTATATTAACCAATAATTTTTATTATGTTTTCCATGGAAACCAAATTGGGTTTTACCAAAAGTTTCACTAGTTTCATATTCTACTGAGAATTCACCAGCTATGTTAACAGGCGCAAATTTACACCCTTTTTCTTCAAAAATATGTTTATTATGTACTGCAAAAAAACCATCTTCATTATAATAACCAAAGTATGATTTCCATTCTAACTTTAATTCAGTAGGTAATGATAATAGTTTTTTAGACCTAAGACTAAAACCTCCATTACCTACTCTGCACAAATTGCCAAATGGGTCTCTATAGGAAATGTTATCGTTTTCTTTTGGAATGGGGAATGGGGCCCCTATATAATCATATTCTAAAAATTTTGAATCCCATTTTTCTGGATTTATAACAAACCCATCATCTTGAATAATTAACGCAAAGTCTGTTTTTATGTGTTTGTGTAATTCGTAAACAATAAAACGACTATAATTAATGTAATCTAATTCATCTATTTTTATAATTTTTATATCATTTGGTGACACATCTTTATCTGTGAATAAAATAACATCATGAAAATTAATATTTTTCATAGAATATTTTAAAGCTCGAATCGTTCTATCAACATTAACTGATGTCACAGAAACTAATGTTACATTATTTAGATTCACCATATTTTTCTGTCAATATTTTTAATTCTTTATTTTTAAGCTCAATAGGTGTTGTATCACTTAATCCACCACCATGGGTTCTATTAACTACTGTTATTGGTGTAATAATTGATGGTTTACCATATTTTAAAAACAATCTATAGTAATATTCGCAATCTACTAGCCAATTTAATTCTTCGTCAAAAAATATCAAATCATTATTTATTATCGTCAAGTTACTAGGGTTACCTAAAGTATTGGTGCCATCCCAAATATTATGAACAAATTTAGGGTTGTATAAATTATAAAAATTTACACCATCGTTGCTATGATAAAAAGTAGTTATTAACCATTTAATTTGTGAATTTTCAACTAATATATCGTGTTGTGTCTGTAATGAATTTTCGTCATAAAGAAAATCATCTTGGAATAAGATTTTAATCCATTTACCATTACAATTTTTCATAGCATTATTTAAGTTAGGAGAAATAAAACCACGACCTTTATCATTTCTATAATAATAAATTTTTAATGATGAATTTTCTGAATATTTTTTATACACATTTAATATAGTATCATCAATACTGTGGTCAGATAATATAACTTCAAAGTCAGTGAATGTTTGTTTAGCTAGCACATCTAAATTATGTTCAATAAACTCAACACCTTTACCGTTATACCCATAAACTGGTATTGCAATTGAAAAAAAAGGTTTTGTTTTATCCATTCTAATCATTTTATAATATTTTTCATTTTATTAATATTCATGCTTGTATTTTTTGGCACATGAATTGGAGAAAATGATTTATTAATTGCTTCTTTAGTTTTTTTTGCCAATTCATACATGGTTTTAGTGTCAGTACCTAGATTATACAGACCATTAGCACCGTTATTAACTAATTTAATGATTAAATTTGAAATAACATCCACATAATCAAAATTTCCAATTTGGTCTAACCATGCGCTGTCATATGGAAATGGATTTGGTTTATGTGTACATCTAATCAATAAATAATTATTAGATTGTAATTGTACTAACCCGTCACTTAATAATTTTGTATAACCGTACCAATTATTGCAATGAACTGGAACATCGTCTTCAGATGCGTTATTGACAGAGCCAGAATATAAATAATCAGTAGAAATGTGTACTAATTTAATTAATTTTTCATTACAATAATTTATTAATTTAGACACAAAAACATAATTAACATTCCAGTGTAATTCTTTTTCTTTTGAATATGTGTCGGTATTTGCAATACAATTAATTATAACGTCTGGTTTATATCTATCTAAATAACAATCAATATTGTTAATATCTAAATTGTCTTTTTTTCTAGATATATAATCCCAACCACTTTGGTTTATTATTTCATTACCTAACAAACCATCACCCAACACTAATACTTTCATGAAACATTTCTTTTAACCACTCGGTAAATTTAATTGTTTGTATTTTACCAAATTTATTTGAATATTTTAAAGAATTTAAAGAATATCTTCTATCATGGCCTAATCTATCATCCACAAACTTATAATTAGGTGTTTTACCTATCAATTCTGATATTATGTTTAAAACCTCTAAGTTAGTATATCTTTCACCGCTACCAATGTTATAAACAGTATTTATTTCATCAGATGTTAATAATGTATAAATAGCTTTTACGTTATCATCAGCATGAATCCATTCTCTGCTTTGTAAACCATCACCATATACTGGAATAGCCAATCCATTTTTAATTGAATGAATTATTTTTGGTATGAATTTTTCAACATGTTGATTTTCGCCATAATTATTACAAGTTCTTGTAATCAAATAAGGTAAACCAAATGTTTTATTAGCTGAAATAACAATTAAATCAGAAGAAGCTTTTGTTGATGAATAATAAGAACTAGGTTTTATCGTTTCATTTTCATTAGCAGAGTGATTTATAGCCACATGTTCATTCATATCCCCATAAACTTCATCAGTCGATATATGAATGAATTTTTTTAATTTATTATTTTTTCTAGCCACCTCAACCATATTGAACGTACCCTCAACATTTGTTCTAATAAATGGTAAGCCATTTTTTATCGAGTTATCAACATGTGATTCAGCAGCAAAATGAACAATGTAATCATATTCGCCTAAATCATCTGATGTAATATCACAGATATCTTTTTTTATTATTTTAACATCATATTTTAAATTGTTTCTATTAGACGCATATGTTTCTTTATCAACGATTATTATTTCATCGTTTGAATTTTCTAACACGTAATTAACAAAATGTGAACCTATAAACCCTAGACCACCAGTTACAATAATTTTATTCATATTAATTTACCCATTTTTCTTTAAAAATATTATTTACATAATCAAATACTTGCTCATCATAATGAGGTGCAGCCCCTAAAAAAAATACTTTATCTAACACAGTATTGGAATTTGGATACTTATTTAAATCATCTAAATGTTTATATCCAGGATGCATAAGTATGTTTCCAGCAAAATAATTCCTAGTTTGTATATTATTCTCTTCTAAAAAAGAAACTAATTTATCTTTTAACACTTTATCTTCACAAATGAATGGTGTCCCAAACCAACATGTGTCGGCTTTATCATAAGATTTAACACCATTTAAGCCTTTAACATATTTTAATAAAATAGTTTCAATAGTTTTTTTACTGTTTTTTCTTTTAGTATCAATCTCTTCAAATTTTTGTAATTGTACTAGACCTATTGACCCTTGTAAATCCATAGGTTTTAAATTATAACCCATAGTTGTAAAAACATATTTATGGTCAATTATACCATCATATGAATCTAACCATTTGTCAAAACGATTTCCACATGTACCACATGATAATAGATTTGCTGAACCAACGCAATAACAATCACGACCCCACCATGAAAAACTAGTAAATAATTTTTTTATTTCTGGATTATTTGTACAGCATATACCACCTTCGCCTGTTGATATGTGGTGAGCTGGATAAAAAGAAGATGACCAAGCGATATAATAATCACTTAATGGTTTACCATCCCATTTAGAACCTAAACTGTCGCAACTATCACCAACTAATTTAATATTATATTTATCGCACAAAGCACTTAGAAAATCCATATCTGGAGGATTACCCAAAACAGGTGAAACAAAAATGGCTTTTGTTTTATTAGTTATTTTTTCTTCTATTTTATTAATATCAAAATTAAGTGTATCGTATTCTATATCAACGAATACTGGTACTAGATTATTTTGAACTAATGTGGATATTGTTGTTGGAAAACCTACTGGAGAAACAATAACTTCATCACCATCTTCCCATCCGTAATATTTTTTTAAAGCAGCTATAAGTACTAAATTTGCAGAACTGCCAGAATTTACCATTTGAGCATACTTAACACCAAATGTTTTTGCAAATGCATTTTCAAACTTATAAACATTTTCACCAGCAACAACCCATTTACCAGTAATAAAAGTTGTTATAGCCGCCATTATTTCTTGTTCATCCCAATAAGGACCAGAATACAAAACTTGTGATTTTCCTGGTATAAAGGATTGGTTGTACAAATACTTAGGTTTTTTTACCTTAATATATTCATTAAGTTCACCTAAAATCTTATCAATTTCTTTCATTATAATATTTTAAACAAATATACTATTTTTTATTAAAAAAGACAAGTTTATATTATAGTTTTACCCAATTTTTAGGTATAATATCTTGAATATCTTTAGGACCGTTTTGACCAAACCATTCTTTAGGTGCTATAACTTTTTTATTTTCAGATTTATTCAAATAAGCACCCCACCAACTAAAACTACTATTAGCAATTATATTGTTTTGACATTTAACCATTAAGTTTAAATCATCTATATCAGTTTTAAAAGGTGAATAAAAAATATTTTTACCTTTAAAATTTTCTTTAACCCAATCCATATCATCTGAAATGAAAATAAAATCAGAACCATTTAATAATCCCATAGCATCACTATAATATTTTACAGAACATGGTTTGTGAAAAGTAGAATTATTAATATAATCCCCACGTCTTACGTGTACTGACGTTACAGGTAATGAATATTGTTTTAAATAATCATCAATATATTCATTGTTTAATTCAGAACTAAATAAATCTATTATTTCATTTTTAAAATCATTAAAATAAAGTTCTGATTGAAAATACCCTTGTAAAACTAAATCATCACTATAAGGTATTTCATTATAAGAAAATTTAGGTTCAAAATAAATATTTTTAAATGTATAATGATTAATTTCATTAATATTTTTTAAAATATTTTCTCTATATTTATTTGAAGGGTTACCTTGTAATGGTGTGTGACAATTATTTAAATTAAATCCACTTATATCATTATTTCTCAACGCTAAAGCATGTGTCGCAGCTATTTGAAATAATTGATTACCTAATCCTCCTTGTAATCTACAACTAATCATTATCTAATAAGCCTTTGGTATGGTTGTTTTTGTCTAATTCTAGTCGCATGGTCATTAACCATAGCTATATTAACTTTATGTTCGTTAATTGGGTTTTCTGCGTTATAAACATATAAAATATCTTCTATAAACACATAATGGTCATCACCAGCCATTTCAAGCATTGGAAACATAAAACATAAATCACCACTCCATTGCCAATAATTACCTTGTTCGTCTTTTAAATCTTCTTCCTTAATTGCTCGCCATAAAAAAGCTCGCCAAGTTCTTAAATGCGAACATGTCATTCGGTCTTGTCTTAATGTTGGTGATAAATTTTGTTTACTTGAAAAACCTTTAGAACCATTTGAATATCTGAAAGAACCATTAGTAATCCAAACATTATCATTAGAATACACTTCAGCTATTTTTTTGAAGACGTTTGAATGTGGTAACCAATCATCACCATCAACCTCAATAAGCACATCGTTATCAGATATATTTTGGTTATATCTAATAACTCGGTCAAAATTACCAGCTTGATAAAGTTTTTTATCAGCATCTGGCATTAAAATAAATCTAGGGTCATCCTTAATCATATCTTTTATTAATGTTACTGAGTTATCTGTTGATAAATCATGTGTTATATAACAAGTAAAATCAGTATAACTTTGCCCCATTATTGAACTTAAACATCTTTCGATATATTGTTCAGCGTTATAAAATCCAGTAAGTATTATCATATATATTTTTTTATTATATTATTTGTATAGCCATTAGTTTGTATACCAAGACTATTTATACATTTATTTATTATCCTACTATTATTAATTGTCCAATCACCTTCATTTTTATTAATAATAGTGTTTATTTTTGGTGTTTTATTCAAGTGTTTAGACATTAAAGTTACTAAATTTAAAACATTAATTTTTTCAATATATGATATATTAACTATTTTACAATTAACTTTATCTTTACAATATTCTACTATTTTAACTAAATCTTCAATATCTAACAAAGCTCTTATAGTGTTTTCGAATATAGTTATTTCACCATCATTTAAAATAGATTCTTTAAAAAAATTAAACAAATTATTTTTATTACCTTTATTGCCTATAATTTGTGGTACTCTAAAAATAATGTAATTATTTGATTCATTTTTTATTAGTTTTTCAATTTCTATTTTATGTTTATAATATTTAGTATTTGATGTATACGCTAATATACTACTAAAATAAATAATTTTTAAATGTTTATTTTCGTTTATAGTTTTTAATAACAATTCTTTTTCTCTATTAAAATTATTGTCATCAGTTTCTTTAGAGTCTGACACACCAGAACAAAAAATAATTAAATTATTATGATTTAATCCATTTTTAACGAAACTAGATGCCAATAACCCATTACCTATAATCATTTGTTTATTAAAATTATAAATTTAATAGTTTAACCCATTTATTAATAACTTCGTCATTTGTTAATTCAATAACGTCATGAGTAGTTGCTGCATTACCATAAAATTTGGTACCAGTACTTTCACATTCATCTTTAACTAAAGAGGCCACCTCACTTTTAGATGATAAAAATACAGCACCTACTGAATCATATATTTTTTGTTTATCACTTTCAAAACCATATTCAATAACATCGTTATTGATTAATGGTTTTACAAAATTATTATAATAATTTTGGTCAGTTATGTTTCCAAATAGTATAACTTTTTCATAACCTTCACTAAAAGCTCTTTGTATTGACACATGCGTTTGTTTATTCTCGTCAATAGAACCTATAACACCAGCTATTTTTTTAACATTATCATCCTTATCTTTTTTTATTAAAATTTCTTTTAAATTAGGTATAATAGAATATTGACCAATATATGCTGAATGATAATTTCTTTGTTTTTCATTCAAAAAAACAACTTCATCCCAATATTGTTTTATTTTACCAACTTCAAATAAATTTTTTTCATGACACGATAATATAACTCTTTTAGCATTAGGTCTACTAGGTAATTGTAAAAAATGACATATAATACTATCATCTTTGTCTATACTTACAGAATTATCTAAAATACCAGACTTACATTTATCTAAATGCCATTGATGTGGACCATAAAAAGTAGCGTCATAACCTAACTTGTTCAAAGTATTTGTTAAATTTATAAAAGCAAATGTAGAACCGCCTTTATTGCTCCAACCAGAAAAAATTTTAATCATTATATTACGTCTAGATATTCTTTTATTATATTATTTATTTCTAATTTAGCAAAGTCATCAGCATTATTAGTTAAATTTATTGTTGTTTTAACTAAAGGGTTAATATCTGTATTGACAAAAAGACCATTAGGAAAATTAGTGTTAACAATACTAGAGCCATTATATAATTTGTCTAAATGATTTATTATCTCATCATCAAAAGTATGTATAATATCAAATTTATAATCCTTAACTTTATATAAAGTATTAGGTGTTGATGGTGCTGGCCCATTTGGTGTGTTTATAGTCCATTTACCATCACCCAATGCAAAGCCAGGCGGTTGTTGTATAGGTGCTAAATTAACACCTATTTTTTTAGCTAACAAAGGAATCTTACCATTAATATTAGCACAAATTGTAACATCGTGATTTTGTTTTTTTAATTTACTAGCAAATTCTAGAATAAGTTTACTCTTAGGGTTAGTATCATCAAAAGATAAAGATGTTACCATTATTTTCAATCTTTCACCTTTTCGTAAAGTTTTCTTTATGTTAACTGGTAATTTATCTTTATATGTTTCTGAAAATTGTACTCTATTTTTTTCCCATTGCTCGTTAACCATGCCGATAGATTGATGATTAACTCTAACAACAGTTGTTACACCAACTTTAACACCTTCTAAATAATTATCAAAACAGAAACTAACATCATAAAAATGAAACCCTTCAAAATTTTCATTGAAATCTTTTTTTATAATATTTTTATTAACAGCAAAAAATAAACCATCAACAATAACTGTTTCTTCTAATGATTGACCTAAATCTTCAGAGTATGAAGACAACCACGTTTTACCTTCATGAGTATGTTGAACTTTCCCATACATTTTTCTAGGGTTAGCCCACCATTGGCCTGTATTTGACATGTATTTAGTACCAGCAACACCAATAATGCCGTATTCTTTATTTTTTTCAAATAATTTAATTAGTTTATTACCCCATTGTTTAGTTTCAATAGTTAAATCATCGTGACAAAAAACAACAATATCATTTTTGGCTTGATTTAAACCTCTATTGTAAGCTTTTGTTAATGATTCACCATTGTTTATTATTTCTATAACTTCAAGGTGTTTATGTAATCCAGAACTTTTAATAAGATGTTCTTTATGTTCTGGATTTGTTTGTCTAGTGCAATATACTACTGTTATCATATTTTTTTTTATTTTATACCCGTGCTACCAAAACCACCAGAACCACGTTCTGTGTTTTCGTTAATGTTATTAACTTTCTCTAATTTAACAAATTTTTTACCAATAACTGAAGCAATAACTGCTTGAGCTATTCTATCTCCATGATTGATAGTGAACTCATTTAAACCATGGTTAATTAAAATAACTTTAATTTCACCACGATAATCAGCATCCACAGTACCAGGCGAATTCAAAACTGCTACTTGGTTTTTTGCAGCCAAACCACTTCTACTTCTAACTTGGATTTCAAAATTTTCTGGAATCTCAAAATATAACCCAGTTGGTATAATAGCAAAACCACCTTGCGGTGATAGTTTTATTGGTGTAGTTAAATTAGCTCTTAAATCAAATCCAGAAGACCCAATAGTAGCATACTCTGGGTCTTCATTATTAGATTCATTTTTAAATTTTATTTTAAATTTATGAACATCATGATTAACAGCAAATTGCATTGTGTTGAATTCTTTATCGAAATCTTCTTGTGTATAACCACTATCTGGGTCAGCTAATAAGAAAACTTTTTCTCTCATTTTTTCTAATAAATCCATATTATTTTCTATTTTTTTCGTTTTTAACTGCAAATAAAGCAGCTGTTTTTAATAAATCACCAACAGTTGAGTTGTGGTATTCTGCCATTTTATCATCATTTTTATCAAAGTTTAAAATAGCACTATATTCTTCCTCTGTAAATTTAATACCATGTGACATAGCGTAATAGATACTTCTTTCACCTACTCTCATAGATGATATATCTTCATTAAACTCATACATTTTACCTTGATTTTTTCTATGCCATTCTGATTCACATGGCTTATAAAGTTTAGCTTTACCTATTTGATGTAAAAGACATACTTTTAATAAAGAATTTTGGTCAACTCTTTCGTCTTCTGGTAAAGCGTTATTAAATTTAACAGCATAAGACCCAACTCTTAATAAATGGTCAACTAGACCACCTTCAAAAGCGTTATGTAAGTCTGTCATTGTTGACGCTGGGGCTTTAATAAATGATTCACCTAAAAAATTCATTAGGTCTTCATTCATAAAACCAAGTTTTGTTGCTGTGTCAAAATACTTTTTAGTGTTTGCAACGATTTTTTCTTGTTCTAAAGGCATTTTATTAGTTTTTTATTTATATATTATTTAAACAAATATACAAACAAAAAACCAATAAATCAACCTTTATATATTTTTTATCACTAAATTATGCGTTAACAGTTTCTTTTTTATTATTTGTAATTGTTTTGTTTTTTTCATACAAATTTAAATATAACTCTCTTCTTTGTTCAGTGACTTTATCCATAGAATAAGTGTTTTTTACCGTATTATATAGATTTTCTTGTAATGTTTTTACAACATCTGGGTTATTAATTAATTTTTTAATTGCGGTATACCAATCTTTATGGTTTTTACTGCTTTCAATTAAAATACCATTAGCTTCCATATCAAAACCACCACCAAATTTAATAGCGTTTTTTAAATCTATTTTATAAGGACCAAAATCTTGAGCAATAATAGCTTTATGATGAAACCCAGCTTCAATAACTTTTAACTGTGATTTAACCTTATTGAAAATGTTTTCTTCAATTGGTGCTAAAGATACATCAAATAAATTATAATTTGATGCGTAAGTTGAAATCGGTTTTGTCCAAACACGTCTATACGCTTCGTTATTAACACCTTCAAATTCAGAATTTGGGATAAACTTCATTAAGAAATCTTTATGTTCTGGGCTTACAGTTTTGTAATCATCAGTAAAGATTTTTTCATATAAATACCAAACACTTTCCATTGGTTTTATTTGTCTGGTTTTTTGTTGACCTGTTTGTTGGTCAATTTCTGTGTGTGTACCTCTAGTATCAAAACCGCATAAAACAAATTGTACTTTATCTAATAAACCATCACCTTTAAGTTTACTAACAACACCTCTAAGTATTTCTAAATCTTTTAAGTGACTACTACCACCTAACCATCCAATTCTAAGACGACCATTTGAAGGTTCTAAATTAGGTGTAAATTGTTTTTCTGTTTCATCAACAGCATTTGCCAAAACATAAACGTTTTTATTATGTTTTTTAATTTCATCAGCAAACAATGTTGTGGTTGTAGTTACATTTTCAGCTACTTTAATATTATCTAATATCATTTTATCAACACCAGCCGATTTAATAAGGTGATAAGCTGGATGGTGAGGACCAGGTGACCAATAATCATCTAAATCCATAATTGTAACAATACCCAAATTTTTTAACTTAGCTAATAAAGCTGGCATTTGGTCATATTGACCTAAAGTTCTGTGGTAATGTATGATATCATATTGTTTTAACCATTCATCATTATTTAATTGTGGTTCATAATCCACATCAACATGAAATTCATTTGGATAATTTTTTTCTAATGCAATATGTGGGTTTGTACTTCTAAAATAAGAAACCCCTGTTCTGTCGCTAGGTACTACTAGTACTTTTAATTTTTTCATAAAATTTTATTTAAAAACTTTTTTATTAATAAACAAATATAATTAATTAAAAACATTTGTAAATAAAAAAAGGGCTTTTTAGCCCTTTTTTAAATATTTTATTTTTTTGTATTTATTTTACCTTCTTTTATTAAAACATTTATTGTTTTTTTTATCGCTTCTTCTGTTACTCTTTTTTCATAAGATTCTTTAAAGTATTCAGCAACAGCTTCTTTAATCATAGACTTTAACATATTAGGGTCAATAGACATAGATTGTTGATGGTTACCGATAGATTCACGTAAAGGTTGTGTTTTTCTTTGTGGTTTATCAACTAAATCACTTAAATCTTCTAAACTAAATTTAGAAGGTGGTCCTTGTAATTGAGGGATTGGGTTTTTAAGCATTGCTTGTTTTACAACGTCTGGTAATTTTGATGCCATTACTTGTTCAGCTGTATACATTTGAGGTTGCATATTAGAAGGAGTACTAGGTTTGAAATTTTCATATACTGGTTCTCTTTCGTCCATTTCGTTATACATTGGTTGAGTAGAATAACCATCGTCATAACTTTCTTTCATTGGTTGTTTAGTGCTTTTAGGTGATTTTTCCTCTACTTTATTCATAACTTTTTTAGCGTTTGCTAAAATACCTTTTAAAGCTGCTAAATTTACTGGTGCTGGTGAATCCATATTTTATTTATTTAATTCATCTTTATTTTCTAAATCATTATCCATTTCTGGTTCGTTTTTATTAATAGGTTCGTTTTTATTAATAGGTTTTTGTACTTGCTGAGCTATTTTTGGTTTTATGGGTTCAGTAGGAGTTTGAGGTTTTAGTTTTTGTTGTATTTTTTGTTGTCTTTTTAGTTTTTCCTCTTCTCTATTTTTTATAAATTCGTCATGTTTAGCTTTTGTTGCGGATGCAATTTTTTCAGCGTATTTAGCGTCTTTATATCCATAATTAAACTTAACAATGTCGTTAGGGTTAGTGTATGCAACTGTTTTAGAATTATTTCCAGTTGGGTTGAACCCAGGCTCTGGTTGTTGAAATGGTACTTTAGAAACTTTAAAATTACTCATTTTATCTAATCTAAATTTTCTCCAACCTTCAACTGATTGTACTTGTGATTTTCCATCTTTATCAATAACATTTTCAGTTGTACTACCATTTTTACTTATTTGTTTAGCATCAATTAGCTTGTTGCCAGCTGTAGATAAGTTTTTTTGGTGAATCTTAACCCATCTATTGCTGGTCGTACCGTCTTTATCTTTATAATCAAAACTAACATAATAATATTTACCCTCAACATTGGGGTCCCCTTTTATTACGCTATCAATTTCACTAGATGGTACAGCTTCATTTAACTGTACCATCTTAATGATTTCTTCTAATATAATAGTTTGATATAAATTGTAAAGTTTCATGTAAAATTAAATTACTACTTGCCCTCTATTACCAGACATGTTAGGCGCAACATAATTGCTACCAGCAACAACTGATGGCCCATAACCCCAAGTACTAGCATTATTTGTTAATTGAGGGTTACGACCAGAGCCTGGTTGTGATGCGACACCATTTATGTCTTCAATGTTACCACCTTTATAATTGTTTTTTGCAGCAAAAACACCGTTTGTTACACCGTCACCAGTTCCTTTACCATTAAATGGACTTAAAGTATCTGCAACTGCATTTGTGTTTGTAAGACCATATTGAGAGCTTTGACTACCTGTAATTTCTGGATTTTTATAAGGACCTTGGAAAGTATATTTAGTATTACCTATTTTTGTTTGTCCAATGATTGCTAATCTACCAGAGCCTGGATATAATGGGTTACCATTAATTGCATAATTTTCTAGTGGTGATTGACCACCGTTGTAAGGAGTTGGCATAGTTTATAAGTTTTGTTTTTTGTTATTGTTATTCATATACTCTATTAAATATCTGATAGAAGAAATTTCTTTATTTATTTCCTCTGACATAGCTTGTTTGTTATCTAATATTTTATTTTTTGTGCTACCATCGTGGTCGCTACTTTTTGTTACTTTTGGGACACTTACAGCTGTTGGGTCATTTTTTTGATACATATTTTCTGGATTTGTATCTTTTTGTATTTCTCTTCTGTTTTTGTCTTTTTTTTGTTCATGATGAACTAAATTTTCAACTTCTCTTAATCTAGCATCACCACCTAAACGATTATACTCAGAACAATCTTTGTTTTTTAAACAAAGTTTCTTGGCTTTATTTAAACGAGATTCTTCCATTGCATAAGCTTTATATTTTTTAGCTTCTTCATCAGAATTGGTTTTAATAAATTTATCTTTTATCGCTTTATTAGCCATTATTAAATATTTTTTGTTTTTGAAGGGTTATTCTTTTTATCTTCAAGTGCTTTTACTAATTCTTCAATTTGTTTTTCAGATAAATCCAAATCAGAAATTTTATTTAATACTTTTTCAACATCTGGATTATAATCTTTTGGGTTAACATCTGAATAATTTTTTCTTTTCACTAAATCTTCTTCAATTTTTTCTTCAACTGCTTTCTTTTTAATGATTAAATTTTTATTTTCTTCATTAAGTCCGTAATTTATTGTTATACCACCAGTTCTAGAACCACCAAAACTATAAACAGCAAACCATGGAATATTTTGTCTGTATCTACCAAATACCTTATCAGTAGTTGTTGAAACATTCTTTTCATAATATGAATCGTCATCATATGTTTTATCATATGGTCCAGTTTCAATTTCACTATTATTTACTGGATTTCTATCATTACCATTTGAAAACATATCGCCACCTACTAATTCGTCTAATTGTTTATTTTTAAATGTTGCCATAAATTAAGTTTTATTATAAATATATTCAAAATGTAGAATATTTATAATAAAACCGATAAAAATGGGTACATTTAGAACAAAATTAGATTTTTCCAATAACAGACAAGTTAAACAACAAATCGAAACTAAGACTGTATTATCTGGTGGTACGTCTTTTGGCGTGCCATTTAGTCAATTACCATCAGGTCCAAATTTGACTTTAACATCTACAACACAAAGTTATAGTATTATTTATAGTACTTTTTCTGGAAATAACACAACCACTGTATATACGTGGGGTGATAATAGAATGAGTTTAGGTGAAACTGCTTTATCTGCGATTACACCTTCAAATTCAGCAACAACTCAAACAGTAAATGTATTTACACCAAAATTATCTAGTGCTATAACAATTGATGATAATTTATCATATACTGTTTATACTGGTGTTAGTTATAATATAACAGTTAGTGCTATGACTGATTTAGGTAGTGGTAATTATAGCGGAACGGTTACATCTTCTCCTTTATTTATTTTAAGTGCACCAGGCCTAGACTTCACAGGTAGAACAATATGGAATGATGTTTCTGGTATTACTAGAACTGAAAGGTTAATCATAACAGATAACCCTCAAGTTGGTTACGTTTGGACATGTTTGGATTCTGAAGGTATGGGTGGTTGGGTGTTTAACTCTAGTGCTACAACTGCAACTATATGGACTGCTGGTACTGGTGCTAATTCTGCTGTATTGGCTGGTTCAAATAGTATTGCCACTAACTCATTTTCAATAGCTGAAGGTAATGCTAATACTTCTAGTGGTCTTTATTCACACGCTGAGGGTTATTATACAACTTCTTCTGGTTTTAGTTCGCATAGTGAGGGTGTTCAAACATATGCAACTGCTTACGGTGCACATGCTGAAGGTGAATTAACAAAAGCTAGTGGTTATACGTCACATGCCGAAGGTTATAGTACAACAGCTAGTGGTGGTCGTTCACATGCTGAGGGTTCAAGTACAATTGCTAGTGGTAATAATTCACATGCCGAAGGTTATAGTACAATAGCTAGTGGTACTTCGTCACATGCGGAAGGTGTTTATAGTGTGGCAAATGGTTATGGTTCACATGCGGAAGGTGGTTATTTTAGCGGTTTTATATATTTTTCTGGTGGTACAGCAGATGGTATTGCATCACATGCTGAAGGTATTCAGACACTAGCTAGTGGTAACGCATCACATGCTGAAGGTAGGTATACAATAGCTAGTGGTAATTTTTCACATGCTGAAGGTCAAAATACAAAAGCAACTGGTACTTATTCACACGCTGAAGGTCTTAATACAATAGCAAGTAGTGCGACTATTGTTAGTTTCGGTGCCCATGCTGAAGGTGTTCAGACAATAGCTAGCGGTAACGCAGCCCATGCTGAAGGTCAAGATACACAAGCTTTAGGTAATGAATCACATGCTGAAGGTACTTTAACGATAGCTAGTGGTGATAGTAGTCATGCTGAAGGTTATGGTTCTATAGCTATTGGTTATAATTCACATGCAGAGGGTGGTTTTAATGATTTGTATGCTATTGTATCTGGTGGTACGGCATATGGTAGAGGTTCGCATGCTGAAGGTGCTGGTACAATAGCTAGTGGTGATAGTAGTCATGCGGAAGGGTTTTATAGCGTGGCAAATGGTTCTGGTTCACATGCGGAAGGTGGTTATTATTATGGTCTAGGTTTATTTTATTCTGGTGGTACTGCAAATGGTGTTGCATCACATGCGGAAGGTGTTGGAACAATAGCTAATGGTGATATATCGCATGCTGGAGGTTATTTAACATACGTTAGTGGTAATACTGGTTTTGGTCATTCTTATGAATCGAGTATTGATAGTACTTCAGATTTTTCATATGTTTTAGGTGGTAAAAATTTAAATGTTATTAACTCAGTGAATTCTGGTATAATTGGTGGTTCTGGTCATACCATTTCAACTTCTAATTATTCTGGTATTTTTGCTGGAATTGGTAATATAATAACAAATGGCGTTGAAAACACGGTAGTTATAGGTGGTGAAAATATTACTGCAACAACTAGTGATACTGTTTACGCACCTAATATGATTATTAGTACTGGTGGTACTCAATCTAAATTAGGTGTTAACACATTGTCACCAGAATATCCTTTTGAAGTTTGGGGAACCCCAGACACAAAAATGTATTTTGACCCTAATTCTGCTGGTGGACAAATTGCATTAAGTTCAACAACTGCTGCTTTACCTAGAATAACATTAGTTAGTGGTTATGCTCCAGCTTCTTATGGTACAATAACAGCTGTTTCTTTAGGTGTTAGGTCTTGGAACGATACAACTTATACAGTTTTTGGTAAGCCTGGTGATGCTTTTGTTTATGCAAGTATTGAAACAAATGGGTTAAATTTTATAACTAATGATGGTAGTGGTGTTTCTGGTGAAGATTATATTAGATTTTATGCTGGTAGAAATACTGGTGCTGATAACGGTAATAACGTACCAGATTTGCACATTCAAGGGTCTGGTTCAACTAGAGGGTTTATTGGTGTTAATACTAATACCCCAACTCAACAATTAGATGTTGATGGTAAAGTTAGAGTTAGAACAATAGCTAACGAAACTGGTGCAGCTGCGTTATATTATGGTTCTGACGGTACTTTGTCAACATCAACATCAGACGAACGATTAAAAACAAATATCAAAACATTAACAAATGCATTAGATAAAGTAAAACAATTAAGAGGCGTATCTTATAATTGGTTGGGTTTACCTAGTGGTGAAACTAGAATTGGTCTTATTGCTCAAGAGGTTAAAGATATAGTACCAGAATTGACATTTGTTAATAAAAACACTCCAGAAGAATATATGGGGGTACATTATGACAATGTTGTAGGATTACTAATCGAGGCTATAAAAGAATTATCAAGTGGTGCGACAAATAATTATTATTTAGAAACTCAAACAGTACTTGCTGAAGATAATAATATTGAATTGAATTTTAATGGCAATCAACAAACATCTATTGGTGGTGGTTTAAGGGTGTTACATGCAAAAGGTCAAGATGTTGCTTCTGAATTAGTTACAGATGATAATGGTAATTTTATAACAAATAATGATTTTAAACCTAATGCATTAACAATACCTTATTATACTCCAACATCTTCAAATGATATTGCTGGTAATGAAGGAAATATAACTAGAGATGATAACTACATGTACATTAAAACTAGTACAGGTTGGAAAAGAACTAATTTAGAAAGCTTCTAATGGGAAATATAAAAAATTTTAACTTTAATAAACTAGACCTAAAATTGTCAAATTCTGATTATTGGGATTTCTTTTTAGCTACTGATGAATATAACAATTGTGGTGCAATATCTAATAGTGGTTGCACAGCTGTTTGGTATGATTTTAACGATGTTAACATATACGCTGATAGAACAATTAATGCGACATCAATCTATAGTTTACTGACATGGGATGGTGCGATAAACACAGGTTATACATTAAATACAATAGGTTTAACTGGAATTGATAATGGTCTAATAACTTTTGATAAAATAAGTGGTGATACTACTAATCAAGTCTTATTATCAGGTATTACTAATAGTACATTAATTATTCCATCTGGCGACACTAGATTACATATGACTAGAGTTACTGGAACAACTGGTGAATATGTTTATCCTTTTAAGATTAATACTGATACAAGTGGTAGTTATACTAATTTGTGTGGTGGTTTTTATCAAGGTTATTATAAACTTGACGGTTATAGTTATGAAGTGTTACCAATTAGAGTTAATCAATCATGGTCAGCTGAATTTTGGTTAAACCCACAAGATACATGTAGTGGTTCAACTGGAACTATATTAAATGATGATTACCCAAATAATAAAGGATTTTTCTTTTATATGGGTACTAGAGCTGAAAACAAATATTGGAATATTTGGAATGGTGCAGATACTGGTTGTACTAGCGGTTGTGTAATTACATCTGGTTGTACTGATATATTAAGTGATTGGTGTACAGTTCCAAAAGAAACTGAAATTTCAATTATTGGTGATTATGGTGTTGCTATTCCTTTAAGTCCACCTCAAGTAACTATTGATTTGATAACAAATCCATTTTTAATTTATGGTAGAGCAAGGGATAATGGTTATAAATTATTAACTGGTGCTACTGGTTCATTTATAATGGAAGAAGATATATTAGTAGCAAATAGTGCTACAACTAATTGTAATGTATGTTCTAAATGTGGAGGTAATCATGATGGTTTGGGTACAAAAACAGTTTGTACTTATGATGGTAAAGGTATTGTTGTTGTAAAAACAGCTGAACATGTTACAAATGAAACAAATCCATTTTTAATTTATGGTAGAGCTACTGACAAAAGATGTAATTGTTATTCATGTGGTGGAACTGGTGATGGTTTTGGTAAAGATACTGTTTGTACGTTTAGTGGTTTTACATCACCTACAACTGAATTAGATTATAATTTAGATATAATAGACAATGCGTTAGGTTTTAGAATAAAAGATGATGGTAGTATTGGATATAGATTGTTAACAGTTACAGGTCAATGTGTTACAGCAACAACTGGTGTTGTTTCTTATGTTAGTGGTGTTACAATTGAAGAAGGTTATTCTTTATCTGGTGCTGTTAATAGTGATGAATGGTCGTATATAGTTATAAAATATTGTACCGATTACAAATCTGATTGTGAATTAAAAACAACTAAACAAAGAAAAGGTAGATTATCTTTTTATGTTAATGGTAAATTAAAATATTTTATAAATGAATTTGATGAATTTATTGCTAGAAGATTAAATGAATACAAAGATAAACAATTAGGTGTTCCTTTTAATTTTAGTTTAGGTGGTGGTAGTCAAGGATTGTTAGAAAGTCAAACTTTTGATGGTTTAGACCCTAACGATAGGAATTTACCAATACAAGAAAACTTTGCTGGAACATTTATTGGAGGTATTTCTCAATTTAAATTTGATTTATGTGAACTTACATATGCTGATATACAAAATAATTATAAAGCAGAATTGTCAAGATATAGAAGAACAGAATATGATTTAATTACATCACAAACATTTATATCTACATGGAATACAAATTTAGGTGATGGTGACACCACTATTACATTGCCTTTAACTTCAACAGGAACATATAATTTTATTGTTGATTGGGGTGATGGAAATTATGATAGAATAACATCATATAACCAACCAGAAATAACACATACTTATGCATCTGGAGGTACTAAGACTATTTCGATTAACGGTACAATTAATGGATGGTCGTTTAATAATACAGGTGATAGATTAAAAATTACTTCTATTGAACAATGGGGTGATTTAAGGTTAGGTAATGATGGTGGTTATTTCCATGGTTGTAATAATTTAATATTAACTGGTGTTACAGATACATTAAATTTAAGTGGTACAACTGATTTAAGTAATATGTTTTTTAATTGTATTTCACTAACAACAATTAATAATATTGAAAATTGGAATGTTAGTAATGTTACTGATATGAGTCTTATGTTTACTAACACCATTAACTTCAATCAACCATTAAGTGGGTGGAATGTTAGTAATGTTACTGATATGACTGGTATGTTTTCTGGTTCATATAATTTCAATCAACCAATTGGTAATTGGAATGTAAGTGGTGTTACTAATATGAATAGTATGTTTGATAGTACACCTTTTAACCAACCAATAAGTGGATGGAATGTTAGTAATGTAACTGATATGGGTTGGATGTTTAATTTTTCGCAATTTAATCAACCAATTGGTAATTGGAATGTAAGTGGTGTTACTGATATGACTGGTATGTTTAATTTTTCAACTTTCAATCAAGATATTAGTAATTGGAATGTTAGTAATGTTATGTATATGAACAATATGTTCGATAACGCATTTGACTTCAATCAAGATTTAGGTAATTGGAATGTAAGTGGTGTTACTAATATGATAAACATGTTTAATGGTACTTCATTATCTACGGCTAATTATGACTCTATATTAATTGGATGGACTGGTTGGATTGGTGGAACTGCAACTAAATCATTAAAATCTAATGTTTATTTTGATGCTGGGACAACTAAATATACATGTTATACTTTGGCTGAAGCAGCTAGAAATTATTTAGTTAATACAAAAAATTGGACAGTAACTGATGCTGGATGTGAAATATCACCAGCAACATTTATATCAACATGGAATACTACTTTAGATACCCCTAATAACACTATTACATTACCTTTAACTTCAACAGGAACATATAATTTTATTGTTGATTGGGGTGATGAAAATTATGATAGAATAACATCGTATAACCAACCAGAAATAACACATACTTATTCATCAGGTGGTATAAAAACAATAGGTATTAACGGAACAATTAATGGTTGGTCATTTGGTGGTTATGGTGATAGATTAAAAATTACTTCTATTGAACAATGGGGTGATTTAACATTAGGTAACGATGCTGGTTATTTCGCTGCTTGTTTTAATTTAAAATTATCAGGTGTTACAGATACATTAAATTTAAGTGGTACAACTGATTTAACTAATATGTTTAGGTTTTGTTCTTCTTTAACAACAGTTAATAATATGGAAAATTGGGATGTTAGTAATGTTACTAATATGAATCATATGTTTTTGAACTCGTCCTTCAATCAACCAATTGGTAATTGGAATGTTAGTGGTGTTACTGATATGACTGATATGTTTTATAATACACAATTTAACCAACCATTAAGCGGATGGAATGTTGGTAATGTACTATATATGGGTAGTATGTTCTATGGTACACCTTTCAACCAACCAATTGGTAATTGGGATGTAAGTAAAGTAATTAGTATGAGTTGGATGTTTAGAAATACACAATTCAATCAACCATTAAGTGGATGGAATGTAAGTAAAGTACAAGACATGTCTTATATGTTTGATAATGCTACAAACTTCAATCAAGATTTAAGTAATTGGAATGTGAGTGGTGTGACAAATATGGCTGGTATGTTCAGATATACTAAATTTAATAATAGTGGTTCAACTGGTATTAATAATTGGAATGTTAGTGGTGTTACTGATATGAGTTATATGTTTTATATCACACCTTTTAATCAATCGTTAAGTGGATGGAATGTAAGTAAAGTACAAAATATGGCTTACATGTTTGATGGTGCCAGTCAATTTAATCAAGATTTAGGTAATTGGAATGTAAGTGGTGTTACTAATATGACTAATATGTTCAGAAACACTTCATTATCAAGAACAAATTACGATTCAATATTAACTGGATGGACTGGTTGGATTGGAGGAGTACCAACTAAATCAGTTAAATCAAATGTACCTTTCAGTGTTGGAACAACAAAATACACTGTTGGTATTGATGCTGAAAGTGCTAGAAATTATTTAACTACAACTAAATCGTGGACAATAACTGATGGTGGTGGTTATAATCCATTTATTTCAACTTGGTATTTATCTTCGCCTGACACTATTAGTTTACCGTTAGTGTCAAATGGAACATATAATTTTACTGTTAATTGGGGTGATGGTACATCTAATACGATTACTTCATTTTTTAGTGGAAATAAAACACATAATTATTCGTCTGGTGGTATAAAAACAATAACAATTGATGGTGTAATAAATGGATGGTCATTTGGTTTTGGTGTTGATAGTAATAGACTTAAACTAAGAAGTATCGAACAATGGGGTGTGTTAAAGCTAGGTAATAATGGTGCAAATTTCTTTAATTGTGATAATTTAAATTTAAGTGGGGTTACAGATACATTAAATTTAACTGGTATAAATAATTTAAGTTATATGTTCCGTGAATGTAATTCTTTAACATCTATTAATAATGTTAACAATTGGAATGTAAGTGGTGTTACTAATATGAGTTATATGTTTTATGGTGCTAGAAATTTCAACCAGCCATTAAGTGGATGGAATGTAAGTAATGTAACTGATATGTCTTTAATGTTCTATAATGCAAATCAATTTAATCAACCTTTAAACAATTGGAATGTGAGTAAAGTTAATAATATGCGTAGTATGTTTACTAGTACATTATTTAATCAACCATTAAATAATTGGAATGTAGGTAATGTAACTGATATGAATTATATGTTTGCATACACACCGTTTAACCAAGATTTAGGTAATTGGAATGTTAGTGGTGTTACTAATATGAGCGGTATGTTCCTTGACACTTCATTATCTACATCTAATTATAATTCTATATTAACTGGGTGGACTGGTTGGATTGGTGGTATTCCGACAAAATCAGTTAAATCAAATGTACCTTTCAGTGTTGGAACAACTAAATATAGTTTAGGTACTGACGCACAAAATGCAAGGAGTTATTTAACTACAACTAAAACGTGGACCATAACTGATGGTGGTGGTATTTAAATTAAATAAAGCTGGGTAAAACCAGCTTTTTTAATTTTATAGATATTTATTGTAAACGTTTAAACCATGAATAATTATCTAATATTAAGAACACTAACTAGCCCATATTCTGACATAACTAGAAATAGTGTGTTAAGTCACGCAGACCTTGATAATAACTTTATATTTTTAAAAGGTAATAATATATTTACTGCTGAAACAAGCGGTTCAACAATTATTTTTAAAAAATATAACGGTGATGAAGTTTCGATAGAAATGAATCCTGACATTCCTAGTTTATCAGCTGTAACAGCTGTAGGTAATGTCACACCAAATGATGTTATAATAAACGCTACAACAAAAACAAAAAACTTACAAGTTACATCTGGTGCAACTGAAGGTTATATATTAACCGCATTAGATGATAAGGGTAATGTAGGTTGGTTACCATTTAATAATGATAATATTACAGAATTAGCACCAGTAATATCTATAGTATCTACACCAATAATTGGTAGTGCTGATGGTGATAGGTATTTGATAAGTGGGGGTACAGGTATATGGAGTGGAAAAACAAATCAAATTGCTGAATGGTTAGACCCTAATTGGGTTTATACTACTGGCGTTACAGACAACACAGTTTTTGTTACCGATACATTAACAACTTATAGATATAATGGAACTAATTGGGGTGCATATAGAGGTACTGCTATATTACAAAACGGTAACAGATTAAATTCATCAATAGTTATTGGTAGTAATGATAATCAAGATATTAATTTTAGAACTACTGGTGCTACTAGAATGACTATTACGAAAGCTGGTAATGTTGGTATTGGTACAACCACACCTAGTTCAGATTTTAATGTTTTGGGTAATCCTTTAAACTCAAACAATTTTGTTTTAACTCAACCATTGACTTTTGGTACACTTAATATTAGTGCTGGCACACCAACATATACCGCTAATACTGTAGTTACTGGTGTTGGTGTTAATTTTAATAATTTTTTAAATGTTGGTGAAATTATAACTGTTAAAGGTAAAGTAGCTCCAAATTATACGGCAACAACAAATATTAATTTAACTATATCAAGTATTCCTA
>JACCDX010521332.1_pt1 | contig 32899 bp, 53 predicted proteins | sample 7449681 | NCBI WGS metagenome assembly JACCDX01 (sample SAMN15323450, study PRJNA562643) | freshwater metagenome | isolation source: river surface water | place: USA:Blue River Watershed | collected 2017-08-18
AAGTACTGTAAAGAGTGCTGGTATACCATGGAAAAGCCTAAGTCTATCTCACCTGTCTCTAAAAAGAGACGGGTTGAGATGGACGAATATTCCAAAAGACGTGAGTTATTCCTGATAGCCAATCCTATGTGTCAAGCCAAACTTATTGGTTGTACCCGTATAGCTACGGATGTCCATCATATGATGGGACGCGTAGGAGAAAACTACCTCAACATGTCTACCTGGAAAGCACTATGCAGAAACTGTCACAGATGGGTAGAAGAAAACCCGGATGCAGCTAAAGAGCTTGGTTTATCTGACAACAGATTAAACTAATTAACAAATGGAACAAAGACTAATAGGACACGTAGGAGTAGACTCAGGTCAGCTCCTGTTATGTGATCCCTGTTATATAGACTCTGAATGGAACAAAGAAGACTTTGAAGACATCAGGGTGTATATGCACAAAACCACTGGAGATGTTCTTCAGTACGGTGTGGACTTCCCGCACTATGAAGCCGTCATTCCGGACTACGGCAAAACCATGAATGAACTGAACGCTACAGGTGAATGGGAACGCCAGAACTACTACCATGCTCCAAAGTATCCGTTCAGTTATAATGCTTGTGCTAAAGCCACTTTATCAGATGAAGGGCATGGACAGTTAAACTACAGCCTGGGTCATCCTGGTGTAGGTGTAGCGTTTCGTACAGCTTTTGGTGATGGCATGTATCCGGTCTATGCAACCTATGATGACAACGGATACCTGGTAAAGGTAGAAGTAGTATTCCAAGACGATTCAGAAGAAGATAATAACTATGAGTAAACGTAATGAGATCCAGCAACAAGCCCTGGATATAGCCGTAAAACAACGACGTGTCGGCCTGGGTATATCCATGGGAGTTGGTAAAACTCTCATCGGTTTACGCTACATAGATCACTTCCAGAAACAAAACATGGATAAGCTGAACGTGCTGATAGTAGCACCCAAGCTTAGCATCTTTGATACCTGGAAAACCGACGCGGAAAAGTTTGGTATAGATATAGAATCTGCTGATTACACGACATACCTGTCTTTACACAAGCAGAACCCGCACAACTATGATTTAGTTGTACTGGATGAGTGTCACAGTTTACTGGACACACACGAGATCTTTCTGGCCAACTACCAAGGACGTATACTGGGACTTACCGGTACTCCGCCCAGGTATGCACAGACTGAGAAAGGCCAGATGGTAGCAAAATACTGTCCTATACTTTACAAGTACATCACTGATGATGCTATTGATGATGATATCCTTAATGACTACAGAATCATCGTACACAAGATGCCTCTTGGTACAATAAATAGTATACCTGTAAAAGTAAAGAACAATGATTTCTATACGTCCGAGAAGAAAAGCTATGACTACTGGAGCAAACGTATCGTTGAAGCCCAGACCAAGAAGCAGGAACAGATAGCATCTGTGATGCGGATGAGAGTCATGATGGACTTTAAGACCAAAGAAAGCTACGCTAAGTATTTACTTAGTGAGATAGAAGATAAATGTATAGTCTTCTGTAATACCCAAGCCCAGGCAGACAGGATCTGTAAGCACAGTGTGCACTCAGAAAACCCTGAAGCTGAAGTCAATCTGGATATGTTCAAGAAAGACAAGATCATGGAGCTTTCCTGTGTACTGCAGCTCAACGAAGGTGTGAATATTCCAAACCTCAGAGCCGGTATCATTATGCATGCATATGGTAACGAACGCAAGTCATCCCAAAGAATAGGACGACTACTGAGGCTTAACCCGGATGACACAGCCATCGTACACATACTGTGCTATTCAGGCACGGTAGATGAACGCTGGGTAGCAGAAGCCCTCAGGGATCTGGATCCTAGAAAAATTAAGTATCACGAAGTAAAAGTATCCGACTATGAACCTACACTTCACCGGTAAGTATGTAAAACGCAACGGACGTTTGGAGTTCAGCAGTCTTGCTGCAGCCAAACAGTTTGAGCTGTTTGCATCACATATACCAGAAGGACAGATCGTAGAAGTATTCTATGAAGAACAGCACGATGACGGCACTCTTCCGCAACTGGCTAAGCTGCATGTATTAATCAAGCAACTGGCCAGTCACGTGGGTGAGACCGTAGAGAACATGAAGTTGTTAGTAAAAGATAGAGCAGGTTTGTGTATAGCCAGGGAAGTATCCGGTAAAGAATACTTCTTAGCCAAAAGCTTTTCAGAGTGTTCCAAAGATGAACTCTCCCTGGCAATACAAGCTGCTATGGAGATAGGAGAAAATGTAGGATTTACTGTTTGGTAGTATCCTCTATACTTTTTGTATAGGTCAACGATTGGTTCTTGGCTTCTTTCTCAATAGTATCATTAAGTAGTGTAAGCAGTAACAATGTTTGCATCCAGGTTTCAGGAAGATCCATATTCTTTCCTTCTACCTCTTTACGGTAGGCGTCTAGTTCTTCTGGTGTTCTTTCTGACACGATGGATACAATCAACTCTTGTACTTTTTTAAGGAAGGGTGCTCCAACAGATATATTGATCTGGGCATCTGACTTCAACATGTATACTTCTGGCATAGAATATTATTTACTACAAATTTAGAGAACTTTATGACACAAACTGTAGACCTTGCTGAAATAAAATGCAAGCTTATAGAAAAACTCACTCCCTCCGGGTGGGCAGTAAAACTCCGGGGATTTATACAAAGCTCAGACTTTGACAAGATCCTTGATGAACTCTTAAAAGAAAGAGACGGAGGTAAAAGATTCACTCCTCCTTTAAAGGTAGCCTTCAGGGCTTTTCAGGAATGTCCTGAGAAAGACCTAAAGATTGTCATGATCGGCCAGGATCCCTACCCTCACTTTGGTGTAGCAGACGGTATAGCATTCTCCTGTGGCCTTACCGGCAAGCCTCAGCCCAGTCTTAAGAATATGTTTGAGGCTATAGAGGAAACAGTATTCCAAGGATATCCTACGCACCAGGATCCTGATCTGACCCGCTGGGCCAAGCAAGGTGTTCTGATGCTTAACAGTGCCCTTACAACACAGGTAGACAAGGTAGGTACTCACTATGATATCTGGAAGGACTTCATCGCGTACGTACTTGACATGCTCAGCTTGACCAGCTCAGGACTAATCTTCATGCTGCTGGGTTCCAAAGCCCAGGAACTGGAGTCTCTGATTGGTCAGAATCATTACATACTAAAAGCCAGCCATCCGGCATCGGCTGCATACACTAAAACTACCTGGGACTGTAACGACATCTTCAACAAGGCTAACGAGATCCTTAGTAAGAACAACGGTCCCCAGTACAAGATTCAATGGTAACCAAACTTTTTAATATTAAAACACAACTACTATGGCAGTAAACAAAGTAGATCTGTATGTATCACAGATCCTTGAAGACCTCGACAACGGCCTGACCTGGCTGAAACGTGATGACGTAGGGTACGGTAGTATCCAGGAAAAATACAATGCTAAAGATCAGCAGATCACTATGATCCGTAAGCATCCTGCTCTTAAAGATGCAGAGACTAACATCACCGTATTTAACATCATTGACGACACTAAGAATGAAAGAGCAGCAACCACCTTATCCTCTGACGGATGTAAGACTGATGAGTCTATGGAACGCATACTTAGCTCTGATACGAGTAGTACCAAGCCAAGCGGATCAGATTTATCAGAGTACAAAGAGGATGATGGAAAAGCATCTGTTACAGCAGAAGATGAGCTCGCTGCTTTCGCCAGCCTCTAATATGAGACAGAGTCCAACAGAAAGTGCCACCATATTTAAAGAAGGCACTATACGCAGAGGTAACGATGGTAACTGGTGGATCACCAAGAACTATAACGGAGTCCAGCGTTGGGTTAAACACATGAACCCGACAAGTAACATGGTTGTACAGAAACCCAATCCTCCAGTACAACCACAAGTAAATCCAAGTCCTAACATTACAAACAAAGTAAACATGTCTAAAGTGAAGACAATCACTAAGAAAACTACCCAAGAGGTACGTACCATTGAAACTTCCCTGATCAATAAGGAAGAAGTATTTAAGATGCTGGCCCTTGCAGAATCTACTGGCTTGCCCTGCTTACTGGTAGGTGAACCAGGTGTAGCAAAAACTAAAACTGTTATTGAGTACGCAAAAGCGTGGCTTAATAAAGACGGCAAGATGAATGCACAGGACTTTGCTAACAAGATCTATATCCTCGAGACTGATGAAGGTACCAAAGCTTCTGAGATCAAGGGTATGCCAGACTTAGGTAAGTTATTTACCGAGAATAAGTATGAGCTTTCAGCTCCTATTGCAGACGCAGAAATCGTTATCATTAACGAGGTAGATAAAGCCAGCTCAGCTATCCGTAACGCGATGCTGGGTGTAATGAACGAGAAGTTCTTGTTCAATGGTAAGCACAAGATCCCATGTAAGTGGAAGCTGTTCATTGCCACATGTAACGAGATCCCTAAGGATGAGGCAGACTCTCCGTTCTGGGACCGTTTCATGCTGAAGATGACAGTAAACCGTGTATCTGCCGGTGAACTTGTAAAGTACTACAACAAAGGTGCACGTGACTACCGTGAGAAGTTCAGCATTGGTGTACCCAATAACGCTGAGATCGAGCAGGTAGAGATCCCGGTTAACAAACTGGAGAAATATTTGGAAGTAGGTTACCAGCACAGCTCTGACCGTACACTGACTTTCGTACCAAGACTTACTAAAGCAGTAAGTTATATCTGGGATATCAGTGTGGACAAAGCCCTGGTAAAAACAGCACAGATCATGATTGGCCAGTCAGCCGGTTCTGAACTGCAGAACAAACTGATGAGCCCTGAAGTGAAGGCTGTGATGTCCAAGGTAGAAATGCTGCACAGCTATACTACCAACGAACAACTGGAACTAGCTATTGCAGACATAGAATCCCTTATTAATACCTATGTTTCTCGTGGTATCATGGATGAAACCCAGGTAGAAGAGATCGAGCTGTCTATGCAGTACATCCTGTCTTCTCACCCTGCACGTAAAGACTACCAGTCTGCAGAAGAGTTTGACACCATGATGGAAGAAGTTCCGGTATCTAACCCTTTTTAAGAATAGGTCATAGTAGAAATCCTGATAGTATCCCGGTTTATACACCGGGTACTATGCAGGAACTTTATGACCTGCTAATGCAATTTTAATATGGCTTCAGGTAAGCAATACAAAAACGTATATACCATTCTTGAGAAAGTAAAGAAGGGTGAGATACAAACACACTACAAGGACAGCCAGGGTCTGTTTGGCAAGCTGAACTTTTACAAAAAAGCTGATCTTATCAAGCCTTATGTTCACTATATAGATGAGGGTAAAATCTCCCGTATAGTAGGAGGAGTATTCCAGGATCAAGGAAAGATCAAAAAGGAGTTTGACTACTTCAGTAAGACATCTGCGTATGCAAGAATACAGGATGACAAGAAGCCGGACTTCGGTACCTTCTATCAAAAACTCAAGGAGAACTATGATAAGTTCCCCAAGCATCTCAAGTATGACATCTTCAAGATGTACTACAACAAGATAGATAAACTTGAGTTTGAAGAAAGAACGGATGCTAACCATACCAGGTTTAAGTTCCTGGAAAAAGCAAACAATCCTGTAGGTAAGATCATGACTGAGGGTGCAAACCTTAAATCCAGCATATTTACCCGTAACATGATGATGTACTATCTGATGCAATATACCCAGATGGAGTATGTTGACCCGGATGCTGCACAGGATTTGATGAACGGGATGAACGGTGATTCAGAGTTTAACAACGATGATGCTGATAAAGCTATGGACAAGATGTTCAGTAGCCAAACCAGCAAGAACGCTCTGGACCGTGCCATGCAGGATGCACAGGAAACCTGTAAGATGATGGATGAAAACCTAGACCAGGATATCCAGGAGAAAATGTTTGATGAAGCCAACCAATCTGGTGGCGGTGAGGCAGGTAAGCTGAGCCCTGACTATATGCGTCAGATAGCCGGTAGACTGGCTAATATCAGACTCTCTATGGGTGCACTCAAAGAGAAGCTCAAGAAAATCCTGGATAAGAGTGCCAGTTATTTCTCATCCAGAAAGATCACTACCTACGAAGATCTGTTCAACGCCCAGGATGTATCTGGTCTGGAAGACTATGAACTGCTGCATCCAAAGCTACGTAAGATCTTTGCAGAAGATATACAGATTAAGGACACCAAATCTGTAGGTAAGATAGATGTGTATGTAGATATTTCAGGATCTATGTCATCTGGTTGTGGATCCCGTGACGCAGAAGGTAACAGTATCAGCCGTATAGACTTTGCCAAGTCCATGATAGCTAAGCTCAAAGAAATGGACATGCTAAACGACGTCTATCTATTTGATACCCGTGTCAAGAAGTACCGTAACGATCTTGTCTCTATCTCTATGATAGACTGCGGTGGCGGTACACATATTGACGCAGCTGTACATACTATCCAAAAGAACGATCGGAACGCACTGGTTATTACAGATGCAGAAGACCGTTGCCGTATCTTTACAGATAAAGCTTTCTTCATAGGACTGGAAGGTGCAAGCTTTAACCACTTTGAAGATGATGTTATCAAGCAGTATTCTCAGCGTGGCCAGGTAATAGTCTTTGACGGTAATAAAATCTCTAAAGTCAATGAAGCAGGTAATATTGTACATTAAAAAGATCCACGCTTTTCTTACTCTGGTAGAAGAAAAAAGAATAGAATGCATGACTAAGTCAAGCATATGTAAGTTTTAGTCAAGTAACTAACTGGTAACTAACTAACCAACGTTCTAAGAAAAACCATAGCTAATAGTTATATATTGTTTAACAGCATTACTTTGTAACAAAACTATTCCTTTATGGCTACAAAGAAACAACCGGTTAAAAAACCAGTACCCAGTAAAGACAAAAGCTACAAGTACAAAGTAGAATCAGGCGTCAAGATAACAGGTATAAGGGTAACATCTTCACAAGATAACTTTCCATTTGCCTTGATGAAAGTTGGAGACAGCTTCTTGATACCTGCTTCTGACCCGGTAGCAAAGAATCCAAACACACTGCACTATGCTGCAAAGATCTATGCAAGATCTACTCCTGGTTTTACAATAACAACCAGGATGCAGTTAAACAAAGAGCGTAGAGTCTGGAGACTAAAGTAATACGATCATTATAGGTTCATCTTAGAACCTACTATAGCAAAAAATAACATAGGTATCTCGGGATTGGTACTTACACTGGTCCTGAGGCCTATGTTTAATTTAAACCTCTTTGTAAGAGAGTAATCCGCAGCAGCTCCTGACATGAACATCATGTCTGTAGAAGGGACAAATGTCTTATCAGATAGGACAAATGTCAGAGGAGCACCGGACATGTAGATATCTGGAGAAATACTAAGCTTCTTGTTTATAGTAAACGGCTTGGTATAGAATAACAAGATAGAGGAACTCAGATTTCCTCCGGCATATGAGATGGTAGCATTGGCACCACTCACGCCCCATTTACCCAGTGGTCGTATGTATGCATACGTACCAAAACCAAATGAAGTACCGAACGCGTAAGCTACCGTGCCACCGAAGTTAGAAATAGACTTGAGCTTACCTTCATCAAAGTGCATCTTTGTATAACGTGCACTAAGAGCAAACTGTTTCAGGTTGCTCCATACCATCCCGGTTAATCCCCAGGATGACTGTCCGGTCATAGAAGACTGGGACACCCCAAACGTTGCAATAACTGCTACTGACTTATCCAGGGTTTGCCCTGCAGTAAAGTCAGAGTTAAATAATATTGGATTTACTCGGGCTGGTCCTTTGGAGCCACTCTTGGATCCCTTCCCTCCACCTTTGGAGCTTTGTTTTTCCTCACTCTTTTTATCTTCTGATTTAGATTCTGAACTGCTTTCAGAACCACCTTCTGAACTACTTTCATTAGATGAACTTTCAGATGAAGAACTACTTTCACTGCTAGATGAGCTGCTGCTACTAGATTCTGAGCTCGATCCTTGAGAATTGCTTGAACTACTGGCAGAGCCACTAGCGGATGATGAAGCAGAGCTAGCAGCAGAACTACTAGCAGATGATGCTGCGGAAGAAGCAGCACTAGAAGCTGCAGATGATGCAGCAGCAGAACTTGCCTGACTGGCTGCAGCTGAAGCTGCCTGACTTACGGCAGCAGATACAGCAGTGGCTGTAACTTGAGTACTAGTCTGAGTAGCCTGTGCTTGAGAACAGGGAGATAACTTACGATAGTCTTCATATACTTGATTAAGCCACTGATTAAACGCACCGTTGCGTACGTCATTAGCTGTAAAAGTCCTAGACTTATTATAAAAGACAACAGTAGTGCTACCAGTAATAGGGATAACAAACGTACTGGTAACCTTTGTACAAGGGTCAGTAAACGTCTGTATAATGTTCTGAGATAACCCATAAACTGGCAGTAATACTACTAATATTACTATTATTATAAACTTTCTCACTCCATTGTGAAGATTTTCTTCTTGTGCATACGCATCAGGATTCTACCTGCCGCGATCTCAAGAGCTTTCTTGGTAGTGGTACCGATAGTAGACTGGTTGAACTTAACCTCAGACATGTTATCATCATTGATGAGTGTGGCTTCACGTACAGTCTTGGCTTCACCAAGCCCGGATCCGGTAAAGTATTCACCGGTCTCTGCGTTAACGAACTTAACCTGCAGACCCAGTCTGGTTACTACAGTGTTCTTGACACCGTCTTTGACACGGATTTCTTCATCCTCTGATACAGAGAAGTCATATACTTCTATGTATACAAAGTAATGGGCAAGCCTGATTTTACCACGGCCATCTAACTTGTCCTGGGTAATCCCGGCCTGGCTGGCCTGGAACTGCTTAACCATACGGTTCTTGATCTCAGTCTTATCTTCTGTAAAGGTGAAGTGATTGGTCTCTTCCAGGTACTCAACGATGATATTGGTCACACCCAAGCCTACCCTCTTGTCCTTAAGTTCAGGATAAGACGCGTAGACATCTTCGTTAATACCAAGTGATAAGATCTGTATAGGTTTCTTAGGTCCCTCATAATCAAGAAGACTATCTATATTGATAGCCTTCTCGAATGATGCCTTATAGTTTTCTGTAGTAGTCTTGGCTATCTGGGAGAATCCAGCCTGAGTCAAGAGTAACATACAGATAAAGAATATGATGATACGTAGTGCAGTTTTCATGTGCGTAGTTTATTAGAGTACTTGGTGAATAAGTAATACAGCACCCAGAAGAAACCGGACAGCGAGTAGAATATGATATCTGTAGCCCAGAAGCTCCCCGTAACGTCTAAAAGCGTCTTGAATAAAACGTCGTAGCCGAGTGGCAGGAAGAACATAGCCAGCATCAAACTTATATCCCGTAAGGAGTTTACTCTCTTGAGTCTTGTTCTTTTGTTCATGAGGGTCCATATTAGTAGTTTGAGTTAAGAATAGACCCTTATTCAGGATCTTTTATCTTACCACACTTCAAGCACTCTTCGTCACCATCACCATCTGAGTCACCCCAAACGTGTTCACACTGTCTGTGTGCAAAGTACTCGTCAATCTTACCGTCACCATCGAAGTCCAGACCGTCCATTATACCGTCACCGTCTTCGTCAATCTCAGTACCTTTCTTTTCAGCTTTAGGAGCTTCTACTTCTTCCTCTTTGCGGGGAATATCAGCTTCTTTCTCCGCAGCTTTTGCGGCAAATGCAGCAAAGGTTGGATCTACCAATGATCCACCGGCAGGCTTAGCTGACTCTTTCATATCATTGGTATGAGAAAGACTAACACCGTCTTCTTCATCCATCTTCTGTACCAACATCTTGTCTTTGTCAGTATCAGAGAACCAGTAATCAATGATCTTACCGTAACTACCAATGAACGCTCCCAATAAAAGGAGTAAGAGTTCTTTCCACTCTCCTTGTATAGGAGTGTTGTAGTTAATAGCGGTGAAGATTCCACCGATGATCAGCATAAATGATCCAAGGACTAACGCGGTAATAAACCAGCGTCTTTTCATCATAGAATTCAACAGGGCTTGGAAGCCTGTTTCTGGGGCTTGTTGTTTACTCATAGGATAGGGATTAATATTTTACCACTGTGGTTCTTTCTGAAGGTGCTCATCCTTCTTAGGTTTAGGTTTCTCTGCAGGGAGATCAGCTGGAGTAGACTTCTCTTTGATGATCACAGTCTTACCACCGGCAGCCTGAGACTGCTGCTGAGTGTTGTTAATGTTGATCACAGGAGCCGGAGCTGCAGTAGCAGCCGGAGCTTTGTCGTCTTCTCCACCAGTAAGCTTAGTAGTTACCCACGTACCTACACCTAAAGTGATAGTAGATACAGTACCAAGAATAATATTCTTCAAAGAGGTACCAGTGGATTCTTTTTGTTCTTCTGACATGATGTTATTATTTAAGAGTTATAGGATACTTTATTTCCTTACCCGAGATATCCATGAAGATCAAATCATAGTTCTTCTTTGGAAGATCTTTCAGGTTATATACTTTACTTGTGATGCTGTCCTGTGCAGTAAACCCATCGGTCATAACTGATTCATCAGATCCAAAAGGGATTACCTGTACAGAATATTTAGCACCAGGTGTTGTCTGAAACTTAGCACTTACTATATTGTTTGTTTCAGATATCTGTTTGATAGCTGTAGACATAGGTTTGATACCCATATCAATTACTGTTGGCTGTACATCTATTTTACGGCAGCCTGTTGCCAGGTAGATTATAACAGTCAGTAACACTATCAGTGTCATAAGAATACCGAAGTCTTTGTTTTTCATAGTTAGAAGTTATTATAGCCCACTAATTTGATTTTATCAGAGTTCAGGTTAATATTCATCTGGACACCGTTCTTTTCACTAGCATCCATTACAGGTGATACACGTATCACTGTTAAAATATCCAGACCGTTTACCAGCGTAGAAAACTTAAGCTTAAAAGGAACCAAAGAACCTTTTATGCTGGCATCATTCTGGCGGTCCAGTGCCCCAATCTTAACTCGTCCCGTGGTAGTATTCACAAAAGTGTACCACGTGTTGGGCAGATTAACCAGCACCTCTTCAAACTTCAGCTTAGTAGGGTCATACTTGAACTCGAACTGCAGACCAGCTACTTCGGCATCTTTGGTATCTATAGATATAGGTACCTCTATTGTGTTAGATGTAACTGTCAGGTTAGACAGATTCACATCCAGTGTTTTTGTTTCAGCAATGCTCTCTACCCTGGCTGACATACTCATAGTCTGTGTACTGAAAGCCTCGTTATGATTTAAACTATTTACCGCGTTGGTCTGTACCACACTGGTACCAGATCCATCATAGGTCACTACCTGTGAAGAGTGAGAACGGTTTACGTCTCCTAATAACAAGTACTTCAGGTTCAGCTGAGCATTAGATCCAAGAGCTCCTGTTTTAAATATTGTTCTGGGTGCTACGATGCTGTTCCAGTTAGCTGGTGTTACAGCTCCCCAAGTATTGGCAGGAGTATTATCAAACTCAAACTCTACCTTTAGAGCATACTCATTGGGTTGACCGGTAGCTCTTATCAGGTTACTGTATATAGAAGTTCCTACATTAGAAAATGCACTAGGTACTTTATACACGGCCCAGGTATTATCAGACAACGCAGCATCGTATACAACAGGACCTGAATACAGATCCAGGATCTGCAGGGTCTTGATCTGATCAGCAGTAGGACCACCTTGTACAAACTCACGTTTGTCTATATGGAATCTGCTTACACCGCTGGAATAACCGTTGGCTACAAAGTATCCAAACTCAACAGCTCCTCCAATTGTACGTCCCTGATCTGCCTGCCAGGTAGGAAGAGACATATATCCGTTAGAACCTACTGTATATCCGTTAGGAAGCATTACCAAGGTATCTATACCGGCAATCTGTGCAAGCAACATCGGTAAGTCACCACCGTTAAACACACGGTCCTTGTTGATATCTGCCGCAAAGGTTGACTGACCAGAGCGGATGAAGTTATTAGACATCCCACCCGTTAATAGGTTGGATGAATTAAACTCAGCCTGTGCCGCAGTAAAGTCAGAGATAGTTATGGCATTGTTATACATGGCATACAAGGTATCCATACGTGTCATCACTGATACGTCATATACTTTGTTAGCAGCCAGAGCACTCTGGTTTACATTCACAGATCCATCAGAGGTTACATCAAAGAGAACAGCCTGGTTTGTTACAGTATCTCTGAAAGATACTTTCATACCGGCTATATTATACAGATTGGAACTTACATCCACCTTGGCACTTACATACTTACCAAAGTTCTGGTTCATCTGAACAGTAGAACTTAGTGGGGTTTCCATGGTGGTGTTATTATAAGCACCGTTTGCATCCCATCCAGCTACAAAGTTTAGCTTGATAGGATTAAAAGTATAAGCCGTAGATCCGCTTCTCAGTCTGTATCTGAGTACAACCAATCTGTCATACCCACCATAAGGCATACCGTTATTACTAGTCCAGGTCAGCGTTACACGCAAAATAGCATTAGGACCATTTTGGGCGTATGTATAGTTTGCATTCTGGTAGTTTGTTGTACCGTTCGCAGTAGTATTCTGGGTAGTAGCTGCATAACTATAACCCGGATATACATAATGAGATATAGATATAACAGATCCCTGAGGAAGTACACCACCGTTACCACCGGTACCGGTATGTGTTGCACTTACCAGCTCAAAGTTGGAGTTATCAAACTGTAGATCAAAGAGCAATTGTCTGGTTGTAGTGTTACCGTTTCCTGCAGCGTCAATCCAGAGCTCAAACTCATCACCGCGGTTGATCTGGCCACCAGAGATATTAGAACTGATGGTAGCCTGTCTCAGTTTAAACTTGATGTTCTGTGCATAAGACTGTACAGATACAAATACGAGAGCAATAAGAAGGACTAGGTTTTTCATATTATTCCAAGAGTTTAGTTACTAATGAATTAGATGCTTTCTTCAATGCAGAACTCAGGTTCTGCTGGTTGAACTTACCGCCCTGGTCTATGACTAGAGTGGACATGCTTACTTCATCAGCTGACTCTTCTACGCTAGCTTTCTTCTTTAGCTTTTTACCTTCGTAGAGCTGACCCTGGAGACGTATCACTACAGACTCCTTGTTTTTGTGCAGGACCGAAAAGCTTGACTGTGTCTTTAGAACATCTAGATATACAATCTGTGCAGAGAGTTTAAGCTGAGCGGATGTATCCAGCTCATACTCTTTCTCCTGCAGAACTTCTTCTATCATGTTCTTTACACCAAACTCAATGTTACGGTTACCCGCAACAGATCCTACTACAACCCGATTTGTCACAGAACTTACATCAATCACCTTAGGTTCCTCATACCAGATGCTTCTAGGATCGTTAGACCAACGACCATCAAAGGTTACAGTAAACCAATCAGTGATTTGTTTTATAGTTTCAGTCTTACCTGAAACTTCCAGGTACACCATAGTCACCTGGAAACATAGTGCTGCCATTGTCCAGATAAGGACAAGGATCACAAAGAACATTGCAATCCTATCCTTAATCTTGGCGTAGGCATTAATTGCGTACGCTCTCATTCTCTATCCATTTTGTGAGAGCTCAGGCAAACAAGTCTACCTTATCTACCCTGCCCTCTGTACTTAGAAACTTTCTTATCTTTTGGTCCGCTAGTTTTCTTAGCAGATCCGCTTTTACGTTTACCAAAGGAGATCTTTCTAGCCTCTCCACCTTTACCTTTTGCCATTACGCTAAGAGTTTATGGTATTCTTTAAAATGTTTGATACGGTCAGGAAGACCAATGGTACCACCGTTAACACGCTTGGTTACCTTGGTTACTACTGCATCCGTAGCTCCTTCATCAGCAATCTTGTTCAGACCGTTCTTGTTCCAGAACCATGCAGCAGATGCCAAAGGATATTTGGTAGCCACTAAGTCTGGGTTATCAACGATACTCTCTGGTACAGAGGCATCAAATGCAGTATAGTTCTGCTTACCGGTCAGTTGGATATATCCGCGACCACGGAACTTGTAACCTTCTCCACTAGCCTCGGGACCATTGCCCATACGAGAAGCGTATACACGGTTAGCAATCTTCTGTGGCTGACGCTGATAAGCATTAGCCAAAGCCAGGGTAGGAAAATACTTCTTGAAGATTCCCATTAGACCCTTGGCAGAGTAGTTTAAGTTCTCTTGTGTGAGCCTGAAACCACCGGATTCATGACCGCACTGAGCCAGAAAGTGAGCTAGACGAAGTGGGGTGTTAACCGCAAACTTCTCCATCACCTCTGGAATCTGTCCGATCACACCGTCCGGGATATGCCCTTTCAGTTTGTCTAGATTCATAGGATATGTGGATTATGTTATAATGAACTGTTCTTAGGCTTAGGCTTGTAGTACTTCTTTTTCTTAGCCTTAGGTTTGTCTTCCTGCTTGGGTGCAGGCATGACGGTTTCTTTTGCTTCTTCAACCTTCTTTTCTACTTTCTTCTTGAAAAGGTTGAGAAGCATCTTGATCATGCTTTTCATGTTGTTTGTTTTTATTTATCCTTCTTTCCTATCTTCCAGTAGGTCTGGAAACCGTAGGAAATCTGTCCGTTAATATCAGACCCGGCTTTCAGCCCGTAAATCTGATCACGTTTTGTTTTGAGTATTAAGCCGGCTTCTACAGCTTGAGGCATTAAAGCTTTGTTTGTATTGATACCAGCACCTACATATAGCTGGTTCCTTTTAGGTGCCTGCTTAGTAATAGTAATCTTCTCAGTGATAGTAGGGATCTTATAGTTGTAATGGATACCACGGTTCTGAAGTTTGTTCTCCTGTATAGTATCAGCAATGGATACATAACCTAATGTGTCCAGCTTCAGCGTATCAGCATAAATGTTTTTACTCAGATGCATCTTGACCAACTCATCAAACTGGGCCTTTAACTTTGGATAGTTAGTATCAGCAATATACTGTGGAGGGAGTGTAAGAGTATCTATATCATAGATGGTTTCCTTTATAGGAACCTTCTTTACAATCAAACTATCGTGTACTTCCCAGGTGGTGTCACGTACTACTACAGTATCAACCTTGGGTTTATCAAAGAACCCGAGACCGTTGTTACAACCTAACCTGGTTAAAATGATCAGACCGATTACGGCCAGAACAATAATGGCATATTTACTAAGCTTCATCTTCTTTCTTTTTCTTGTGGCTGAATTTATCTACACTGTCTGCTCCAATACCTACACAGGTCATGATGAGTACAGCGTCCACAAGAGCGTCAGAAGGCTTAATATCACCGTGGGTAAAAGAGTTAGCAGTAAGGGTTATGCAGAGAAACAAGGCCCCCATAAAACCTACAACAGGTTTGATTGAGGTAGAACCTCTCTCATCTTTGAATAGATCCAGGATCCATTGTTTAAAAGTCATATAGTATCTTTTTAGCTTTGTATTTCTTTTCCGGAGAAGGCAGTACCGCGTACAGTTCGTTCAGGAACGGAGGTTTCTCCTCAGGTTTCTCGGGCAAACTGGTAGTCTTACCGTCATACACTTCTCTTTCCAGGTTATCAATCCTGGTCTTGTCAATGTTAGACTGGGCCATAAGAGCCTTGACATCAGCTTTTATTTCGTTGACGTCATTCCAGATCATCAGGCTAACAATAGACACAAGGCTGGGAAACACCCAAACCTTGAATGCTGCTATAGCTGGACTTTCTCTCTGCATGGTTAGCTAGCCTTTACAAGTTTAAACTCGTAAACATCCCCAGCTGGCTTTTTCAAGCTGATAATCAGTGAGTTAGGGATGATGTTTCCTTTCTTGTCCTTGCGTACGAAATAACGGAGGTCACCAGGGTGAGCAACTGCTACCTGGCCGGCACCCGGAGTTACATCCTGTGCAGGGATCTCAATCAAGTTGGCAGGAACCTTGGCTCCACTCATCATGGTACCGGGAATGGGGAAACCCAGGGCATCCTTCTGGGCGTAAAACTTCTTTGCCATTATATACAGTTTATAAACTTTAAGTATGTAGACTTTTTACAAACTCTACAATATAATATACGTAATATTGTAGAACTAACCTATATTTGTAGACTAAACCTCCTAGATTTATGGATTCAAAAAGCTATGCAGCCAAGCTGGAAAAGAAGCTGATTTCAGAGTTTAAATCAGTTTTTTTCAACAAGCTGGGGTACTACCCAACCGTCATAACCCAGATGTATACCTCAGAAGATGCCGAAATACCGATCGTGTCTCTTGAGATGTTAGAGGAATCCTTGCAACCCTTTATGCCTGTTTACTTTGACAAACGTATGACCCTGCAAAGCAGAAGCAGGAACCGGCCCCTGGTAGAACTAAGAAACATATTCTGTTTGCTGGCCAGGCAAATGGGGTACAACCTTACCGTCATTGGCAAGTTTCTGGGTAAAGATCACACTACGGTCATCCATGCCATAACAGCCTGTAAAAACCTCTTAGAAACCTGTGAGCCTTTCCAACACAAGTACACTAGTATCCTTAAAACCTTAAAGAGTAATTATGAGTCATCAGCTTTGGACGACATTGATCAAGTACAACGTGAGCCCGAACCAGCTGTACTTCCTTGATTGCTGCCGGAACAAGATCAAACCCACCGGTATCATTAACGAAGACACAGAAAGAGCGGTAGCACAGAACAGAGGACATCTGGATGCAAACGGTAACCTGACCCCGGGAGCCCTGTTTGTACTGGATGAGTTCGAGACTCTTCTGGTTAAAACCAAGAAGAAGGTAGCCTCTGACGTATTGGGTATGAATGCCTTACAGTGTATCAATACCTACAGGGAAATGTTTCCTGCCAAAAGAGTTCCCCGGGTAGGCCTCTTAAGACAGACGGTCCAGGAACTCAAACAGAAGTTTATCTGGTTCTTCAAAACCTACCCCGAATTTGACTGGGCTCTCGTACTGGATGCCACAGACTATTACATCTATACCAAGGGTAAAGAAAACCTGGAGTACATCACTACCAGCAGCTACTTTATCCAGCGTACGGATACTTCTACTAAGACCAGCAGATCTCTCCTGGCTGACTATTGCCAGATGATCGTAGACAACCCGGAAATTCTCTCAGAAAGTTAAAACTTCTACAGATTATTTTTGGAGTTCTACAGTAAGTTATCTAAATTTACAACCCCTAAAAGAAAGCTACATGTCCACAGAAAACACAACCCCACACCAGCAAGAACTCAGGAAGATTTTTGACCAGCTCCCCTCAGCTAAACTTTACGGAGACATTAAAGAAGAAGTCAGGCTTATAAACTTCGGCCTCCTTGAATCACTCGTAAACAAAATGATGACCCAGGCTTACTACGCTGGAAAGAACGATGGGTTAAACCAACTAGAGTCTATGGTTAGTGAAACATTCAGCCATTTATAGATTACTGAGAGATGAACACTGAACAAAAAAAGTTTGGACGTAAAAGCTATGTGTCCGTTTTAAAGAAAGGTCTCAGGTATATAGAGAAGAGACGCAGCGGAGACATAAAGAGTTTGCGTACACCATGGCCCGGGTTTAACTCAGCAGGTATAGCAGGACTTGAGTGGGGATCCATGCTTACCATCGGTGCCAGACCTGGTGCCGGTAAGACAATGATCGTCTCACAAATACTGCGTGAAGCCCACCGTCTCAATCCTGATCAACAGTTTAACATACTGGAGTTTCAGTTTGAGATGGGTGACGAACAATACGCAGCCCGGCAGTTTGCAGGTGAAGTAGCACAAGACTATGGTGTTGTACTAAGTACCGACAAACAGCTGGATGAATTTATTTTAGAAAAGATGAAGCAGTATATAGCAGAGTGTGAGTATATGGAAAAGCAAGGTATCAAACGAGACCTTATATCCGAGTCAATCACATCTGCTGAAATGGAAGAAGCCATCAAGGAAGTATATCTGGAAGGAGGCAGCAAGCCTCTTATCGTTACTGTAGATCACAGCTGGCTTATCAAGAAAAGCGGTGGTGACAAAGACAAGTTTGACGTACTCTACAACACTACTGAAATGCTGATGAAACTAAAGAACAAGATACCCATCATTGTTCTGATGATCACCCAGCTGAACAGAAGTATTGATGAAGCTCCTCGTAAAGCACCGGGTTCTATTGGAAACTACCCAACAAGCTCTGACATCTTTGGCGGTGACGCCCTGATGCAGGGTTCAGACATGGTCGTAGTTCTGTCAAGACCCTGGAAGTCTGATATCAAAAGTTACGGTCCGTATGCTTACGAAGCTAAAGAAGATGATGTGTTCATGCACCTGCTCAAAGTAAGAAACGGTGACGAGAAGAAAAGCATAATCTTCCTGAAGATGTTTGGCAAGCAGCAACGCATGGCAGAAGTGCCGGAACCTACTGCAGCAAGACCAAACGGTTTTGTAAGGTTTACAGAAAGAACAGGAACCGGTAACGGTACTCAAAGAAATATTTCAGCTCCTATTGGAGATGACATTTAAAACACAATATCATGTTTACAACAGCACAACCCCCAACACGCAGAAAGCTGACGTACCAGGAGTACAAAGCTTTGAGTCAGGATGAACAAAAAAGATACAAGGCAGAAATCCTAGATGAGTTCCGTGACTATCATCACAAGCTCATTGATAACCTGGGTATCAGCCGTCTGGACTTCAACATGAAGATGCCTTTCTACGACAAGCAAGCTCGTAATGTAGTAGGTATCTTTTCATCAGAGTTCAAGAAAGAAAAAGGTTTCTACTTTGAACTAATCACCAACGAGTTTGAACCACTGGATGCAAACCGTACAGTTTATAAGATTGCATACAATCCAAACTTTGAGGAAGAGTACGAGCTTAATGAGAAAGGTTCTTATCTGGTTCCTATAGAAGAACTAAGAATAGTTAACGCCAGCAGTATTGCGATCAGCGGTGCCTCAGCTGTACTGGATGATGTTCCTACAAAGACAGTTCCTACTCCTAAGCCATCTGTTGCGTATAAAGCTCCTGCTCCAATGGAAGATGCACCTTATCAGGAGATGACTATCAGGGACTTTTATGCTATTCATACAGGTAGACCTGTAAGCTCAAAGACCTGGCTTAACGAACTAATAAAATCACAGAAGTAATATGGCAAACGGAATCTTAGTTATCGCGGAGAGCGGTGCCGGTAAGTCCACATCTATTGAATCACTGGATCCAAAAGAAACCTTTGTAATTAACGTAGCTAACAAGCCCCTGCCTTTTAAAGGCTGGAAGAAAAAGTATGTACTCTGGAGTAAAGACAACCCCGGTGGTAATCTTTACACGGGTTCCACTGCACAGCAGATAGAAGCATGCCTTGGTTATGTTAACAGCAAGCGTCCCGAGATAAAGACGATCATAGTAGATGACTTTCAGTATATGAGTTCCTTTGAGTTCTTTGACCGTGTAGACGAGAAAGGTTATGAGAAGTTCACCCAGATCGGTGGACACCTGGCTCGTATTGCACGCATGCCTAAAGACCTCAGAGATGACCTGACTGTCTTTTTCTTAACACATGCAGAAGAATCTACCGACATGGAAGGCAAACGCAAGTTTAAAGCCAAGACCATCGGTCGTATGGTAGACGAGAAACTGACCCTTGAAGGTTTGTTCTCTATCGTTCTGTTTGGCAAAGTAAAGAAAGACAAGGACGGTAATATCCGGTATGTGTTTGAGACTCAGACTACCGGTGACAATACCTGCAAGAGTCCCAAGGGAATGTTCCCTGATTTTGAAATACCTAACGACCTGGCATACGTCATAGATGCAATCCAGGCCTATGAAAACTAGTATCTATTTTTTCTAACAAATACAAAACAGACAGTATGTTCAGTACACAAGGACAAGAAGTCAAGACAGGAGGCGGCTTACCAAAGTCGTTACAGCCAGGGGTAGTTTATGCCCACATCAACAATGGCCAGTTAAGAACCTCAAACAAGGGAGACAAGAAATGCCTAGAGCTTTATCTTGAAGGACCTGAGTTGGAGAACTTTGAAGGCTGGTCTATAGACAAAGACAATCCAGAGGGACCTAAGTACAAAGGTCAGACTGGCCGTGTTAGTGCAACCATCTGGACAGATGAGTTTAACAACGGAAACGTATCTCGTAACGAGATCATGTACAAACTTACCATGATTGCCACAGAGTTGGGTCTTCGTGATGAACTTAACCGTATCCAGGCTGCTTCTATTGAAGACTGGGCTACACAGGCTCTTAACCTTGTAAAAGGTAAGAAGCTCTACTGGTTCCTGAAAGGTACAGAAGAGGAGTACAACGGAAAGACTATCATCAAACTGTCTCTTCCCAAGTACAAGTTTGTATCTGCAGAAGAAGACAAACTGGAGAAGTTTGATAAAAATAATAAGTACCACTACAAAGGTCTGAACACTAAACCAGTGAGCAGCTTTGAGCCGGCTACTGACGATTTTGAGATGTAATCATCTCATTTCTCTATCCATTAAACGGGGGGTGTTTCTACACTCCCCTCTCTTTTTTTCTCAGCTAAAATGGATGGTTTATGTTTAAAACAAAGAACCTGGTACATGACATCAAAGATGTACCAACACCCTGGATATTTGAGCACTATTGCAAACTAAAAGAGAAGCTGAACGGGCACGATGTAAAGATCAAGAGCCTGTTTAATTCCAAGGAACGTACACCCAGTATGTGTATCTACTTTGATGCAAACAAAGAGACGTACAAGTACAAGGATTTTTCTTCCGGCAAAGGTGGCTCAGCTATAGACCTGGTTAAAGAACTTACAGAACTACCGTATCATAAAGCAGCACAACAAGTGGTAGAGAAGTATAACGATTTTGTACTGCACAACAACGGTGGTTATGATGTACAGGAATTTAAACAAGCTTCCAAGTACAAGGTAGTCAGCTTTAAGAAACGGCAGTGGAGCACACAGGACCAGTACTACTGGACCCAGTATAATATTGGCACGCGTCTTCTGACTGAACACAACGTTGTTCCCCTGGAATCTTACCTGATGGTAAAAGATGACAAGGAACTGCGTATAACAGGTAACTATCTCTATGGTTATTTCAAGAGTGATGGTACCCTGTACAAGATCTACCAGCCCAAGACCCTGGACAAGAAGTTTATCAAAGTCAGTGACTACGTTCAAGGCTCTGAACAAACAAAGAACAATGACTTTTTGCTGATCACCAGCTCTCTCAAAGACATCATGTCCCTGAAGAGTCTCAAGCTTAAGCTTGACATTATAGCTCCTGACTCGGAGAACTCTCTGATCAAAAAAGAGCTGATGGCAGAGTACATCAAGACATACAAGAAAGTTATTGTCATGTTTGACTATGACGATGCTGGTATAAAAGCTATGGAAAGATACAAGGAACTCTACCCTGAGGTAGTAACAACCGTGCTAGCCATGAGCAAGGATCCTTCTGATTCTATCAAGGACTTTGGAGCCAAACAAGTATTCTTAAGAATAGTACCACTGCTGAATAAAAAGCTGGAGAACTAATTAATTTCTACAGTATATTTGTAGACCTTAATATCCACCCTATGCAAGAGCCCTGGTTCTATAAAGACAAGCCTGTACAAAATATGGAAGACCTGCCGGATCATGAAAAGATCCACGGGTTTGTATACATCATACAGGATACTGTAACGCTTAAAAGCTACGTAGGCAAGAAGGTCCTGCGTAATACGCGTAAGAAGAAGATCTCACAAAAAGTAAAGATAGCCACCAAGACCCGCAAGACGTACGAGCGTACCGTAAAAGAGTCTGACTGGAAGGATTACTACGGATCTTCTAAAGAACTCCTTGCAGATATTCAGAAGTACGGCAAGCAGCGTTTTAAGAGAACTATCATAGAACTGTGCTGCTCTAAGAAATATTTAACCTACGCAGAAGTAGCCTGGCAGATCAAGCTAGATGTACTCAGACTTAACAACTACAACGGAAACATCCTGGGCCGTTACTATCCCCGGGATATGGAAAACTGTTTCTAATGGATAACACAGAAGTAAAAGCATGCCCCAGCAGCGTGGCAGACCTGCAAAGTAAATACGATGAACTGGTAGAATTTCTGGAATACGAGAACGCGTATACCGTAGATACCCAAACTGAAAAACGTATCCGTTTAAAACTAATAGAACTAGGAGTATGGCCATCACCACAGAACAACTGATACAGAAGTATCCTAAGATATTTCAGCAGTATGAAGGAAACCCTGGAATGTGCAACTGGTTTGGTGTACCAGACGGTTGGCTTCCTATTATAGATAAACTATGTGGATGTATACAGAACTACATTGACAATGTTACCCGCTATGTAGACGGTAAATCTGTAAAACCCGAGCAAGTCACCTGTGTACAGATGAAAGAAAAGTTTGGTGGATTACGCTTCTATACAAACGGAAACGATGAAATAGTAGAAGGTATGATTGCTATGGCAGAGCACCTCTCTTATCACACTTGTCAAGAGTGTGGGTCAGAAGAAAACATCGGACGCACCGGTGGATGGATCACTACACTGTGTCAGAAGTGTGCAGGAGATAACTATAACTGGAAACCTTTAAATGCTGAGCCAGATGTCGAGTTTTAAAGAATGGTTCCTGTCTGAAGAGTATCAGCAGTTGACTAAGTACATGCAAGAAGCAGAAGAAAAGATCATGGAAGGACTTAACAATGATCTTTCTCAGAGTATGATAGCTGATATACGTAACTGGCGTGTGGGTGACGGTCCCGATGATGTCAACACACACAGCTGGAGAGGAGTAGCCAGACTATTTGTAGAAAAGTATCCTGAGTTCTCTGATGAACACGGGATCATAGCAGGTAACCAGATCAGCGGTATGCACTTGTGTGATGCCGCTATGAAATTACTCAAACAAAAACCTGAAGAAGGATGGAACTAGAAACTATCATGCAGGAATCCGTAGATATCTTAGAGAAAGACTTTTACAGTAGGAAGTTTTATTACTCCTACAGTAGCCTGAATAAACTGATCTGGAACCCACAGATCTTTTATCAGATGTATGTACTGGGACTGAAAGAAGAAAGACTCGAGCAACACCTTGTACAAGGCAAGCTTATACATCTTCTGCTTTTAGAACCAGAAATGTTTGCAGAAGAATTTATGATGACTCCGGGTACACTGCCTAGTGGTAACCTGAGAATTGTTATAGACCGAGTGTTTCGTCACTACGCAGAACTATCTCGCAACGGTGACGATCGCACTGAGCTGGCACAGTTTGATGGAGCTATCCTGGATGTGATGAGAGACATGAACTACTTCCAGAACCTGAAGACTGACCAGCAGCGTCTTGATAAGATAATCACTGCAGAAGCAGTAAGCTACTGGGAGTTTCTGAAGACCAAGGGTAACAAGACTCTTGTTGATCCGGACACACTGAAGTTCTGTACTGACGCGGTAGAAATCATCAAGACCAACCAGCAGGTATGCAGCCTGATTGGTTGCAACGTAACTGAGTTTGATAACAAGGAAGTTATCAACGAGCAGGACATACTCATAGACCTGCCTAACCAGGCTTACGGTCTAAAGGGTATCATAGATAACCTGGTTATAGATCATGATAGCAAGACAATCTTTGTCAACGATATCAAGACTACATCCAAAGACCTCAAGGATTTCCCTGAGAGTATAGAGTATTATTCTTACTGGCTCCAGGCTGTGATCTATATGATCATGGTTAGCCAGGTATATGCTCAGCTTATAGACAATGGATACCAGGTCAAGTTCCACTTTGTGGTAATTGATCGTACGTTCCAGAGTTATGCTTTTCCTGTATCCGAGAAGACCCTGAACAGTTGGTTGGACCGGTTCACAGAATGTATTAAGAAAGCAGAATGGCATTATCAAAACAGGAGCTACGATCTTCCTTATGAGTTTGCTCAGGGTCTCGTAGTTCTCTAAATGAGAACCGAATGATAGATAGCTTGTATACCAAGTATTTTCAGAAGTCAAGGTCTTTTTTATTCCCTGCCCTGGGGATAAAGAAGACCGCCAACTTCTCTCCAGCCGGTACCTATGTTGCTATAGAAGGCATCGTACAACCGGAGGACATGAAACTAGTATGTGCGTACAAAGAAAACGACAGTGAGGGCTTCAGGATCTTTGAAGAACAGATGCTGGTGACCAACCCACTGTTTCACCAGGTGCTTCACATAAGGGACTATAATCTATACCTGTTTGACTATCAGACATATATGGATGACTGGTTTAACTTCATGCTGGGTAAGTACTCCAAACTTTCCCCTGTACTGAAACGGGCTATCAAAGCTTATTACGGAGACACTTCCAGTGAGTATAGGTACATAGAGTCTTATCTGTTTCCGGATAAGTTCTTTGATACCTATGCCAAGCTCCTGGATGTTGACTCATACATACTGCAAAAGATAGGGGAACTATGTGATCCCTGTGACTTAGAAAAAGAAACTTTAAAAATTCCTGTAGAAGATTTGGAGATCTTACAGAAAACCGTTTAAATTTGTAGACCTAATCTGTAGAACTATGAATAAATCAATGATGCTCGTTACCGGCAGCTGGGGTAACAACAAGACATTCAAGATGATCCCTGTTACAGCAGAGTGCCCGTACAATGAGGCCATCTTCGACCGTGATAGTAAAGTACTTGCTTTAATCAGCAAAGAAAAAAAGCAAAGTATGCACATGGTTGCTAAGCTTGATGACAATGGTGATGTAAAGACCATGAGAGTTGGCCGTAGATCCAACGGTAAAGATTACGCAGAAGAGCGTAAGACGTTGGAAACTTACTACGAGTACTATATAGAAAATCCTGAAGATATCAAGGATATAGTAAACTCTTTTGCTATGAACGCAGACGTGTTTGACTATGCCCAATACATGGAGCAGGCTTATGCAGAAGCTCCAGCTTCCAATCTCATTACTGTCTAAGGACAGCCCTATGACCAAAACCAAAACTTAAGGCAGTTAACCCTGCCTTTTTTTGGCAACAGTAAAGGGGGGAACAGCTTAACTGAACATCCGTACCATGAGTAACCAACAAACACACTGGGTAATGGACTACGAAACGCTTGTAAACTGTTTCGTAGCTGTATTCCAGCACTATAAAGACGATGGTGTCAGACATGTCTTTGTAATACACCAGGACAGGAATGACTTTGCAAAGTTTGTAAAGTTCCTGAACCGGTGCAAGAAAGACAAAGAGTGGCACATATCATACAACGGTCTTGCATTTGACGCCCAGATCACACAGTGGATACTGGACAATCAAAAAGATCTTCTTGAGCTGCCTACCGTAGATCTGATTAATGCTATCTACGCGTATGCACAGAAGACAATCAACCGCACAGACAGAGGAGAGTTTGCAGAATACCCTCTCTTTAAACTAAAGATCAGACAGATAGATCTGTTTAAGATGAACCACTGGGACAACCGTGCCAAGATGAGCAGTCTTAAATGGATACAGTATAGTATGGACTGGCAGAACGTAGAAGAGATGCCGCATCCGCACTATCAGCCGGTTACAGACAATAACCAGTTGGAAATGATCGTCAAGTACTGTCTTAACGACGTACTCTCTACAAAAAAGATTCTAGAGCACAGTAAAGAACAGATCGTCCTGCGTCAGACCTTGACCAGGGAATACGGTATTGACCTCTACAGTGCATCAGAACCAAGAATATCTAAAGAACTATTCCTACACTTCCTGCATGAAAAGATCGGTTGGGCCAAGGCTGATATCAAACAGCTGCGTACACCCAGGCCGTATATTATTTTGGCTGACTGCATACTTCCCTATGTGGAGTTTAAGACGCCAGAGTTCCAGGGAGTACTGGATTATTTCAGAAAGAAAGTTATCACTTCTACCAAGGAAGGTTTCAAGCACAGCATTACGTATCGTGGTGTACAGACAGATTACGGTCTGGGTGGTATCCATGGTGCAGCAGATGCAGGTGTCTATGAAGCTCAGTCCGGGTGGACAATCATGACTTCAGATGTTACTAGCTTCTATCCTAATCTTGCTATCAAAAATGGGTTTCATCCCGAGCACCTTCCCAAAAAAGAGTTTGGAGAACTGTATGAATGGTTCTTTGAAGAGCGTAAGAAGATTCCTAAAACGGATCCTAAGAACTACGTATACAAGATCATCCTGAACTCTACCTATGGTCTCACAGGTGATGAGAACTCTTTCCTGTACGATCCCCGGATGACTATGCAGATCACCATCAACGGGCAGCTGTTGCTCAGCATGCTCTATGAGATGATCTGTGAGGAGATACCTGACGCCATACCGCTGATGCAAAACACAGACGGTCTGGAAACAATGATTCCTTCTGCTGCCGTAGGCAAGTACATGGATATCTGTTCCAAATGGGAGCAGATGACCCAGCTAGCACTTGAACACGACCAGTACAAGAAGATGATTATCAGGGACGTGAATAACTACATAGCCATCACTACCAAAGATAAAGTAAAGTGCAAGGGTGCCTTTGAGTGGGAGGACCTGGATAAAAAGAAGGTAGCTGTGTTCCATAAGAACAAAAGCTTCCTGATCATCCCTAAGGCTATCTACGCCTACTTTGTTAACGGTATCATGCCTGAAGACTTCCTGGACCAGAACAAAGAGATCACAGACTATTGTGCCGGTGTTAAAGCCAAGGCCGGCTGGTACTACGAAGAAAGAAACGTAGTCCAGGGCCAGCTTACTATAGAACGTCTTCAGAAGATCGTACGGTACTATGTATCCAATACAGGAGGCAAGCTTGTAAAGTGTCATAAGGATGGACGCGAGATCCAGGTAGAATCCGGCCAGTGGCTACAAACTGTAGTCAACCGTATAGACAAGGATATACCGTTTGAGAACTATGACATCAACCTGCAGTACTATCTGGAAGAAATCTATAAACAGATAGCCCAGATAGAGAAAGTCAAACACAAGTCATTTACACAATTATCACTTTTTTAAAAACCTACAGTATGCCAGTAAAAACACAATTCGTAACTGAGCAGCACATCCGTAACGCAGCTTTACCTAGTCATGGTAAGCGTTACACAGTAATCCCACATGGGTACGTCATTGACCAGACCCGTGCAGAACTAGCCAACGCTGGCTTTGTAATCAACCAAGAGCTGTATAAGACCAGCCTTGATGGACAGGTAGCACAGGGTGTATACCACCTGAACTACGGAACCGACCAGGACATGGGTCTTATGTTTGCCTGGTCAAACTCTTATAACAAGATGATGAGATTCAAGTGTGCCGTTGGTGCACAGGTCTTCATCTGTATGAATGGAGTAGTCTCAGGAGATTTGGCGAACTATAAACGCAAGCATACCGGCTCTGCTCTGATAGATGTGACCAACTCTATCCAGTTTCAGATTAATCATGCTAAGGAATACTATAACAACCTGGTAGCAGACAAAGAGATGCTTAAGCAGGTACACTTAACCAAGTCACAACAAGGTTCAGTGGTAGGAAGGTTATTGATTGAACAGGAGATCCTCACGCTCACCCAGGTGGGCATGATCCAAAGAGAGATCGAGAAGCCTACTCACCAGTACACTGTTAATCCTAACTCAGCCTGGGATCTTTATAACCACGTAACACTGGCCCTTAAAGATTCTCACCCGCTGAACTATCTCAGTGATCACCAGAAAGTCCACAACTTCTTTGTGAACGAGTTCGGTCAGCTTCAGAATATTTACGCTACAGTAATAGAAGAAGAAACTGAAGAGGAGATCCTTGAAACAGTAGAGGTAGAAGAGGAGCAGGAGTTCAATGCCGCTTACGGTGTAATGTTTAACTAATAAAAGAAGGGGGTAGACTAGCTACCCCCGCCTTTTCCCTATGGCAGAAGTACTAAGTCAGCAATCGGTCAGTGAGTTATTCCAGTCAGTACTCCAGCACGCCAAGTGTATAGAGATCAGAATAGACTACGCAAAAGCCCTGACCAGTCAGAAACAAAAGCATGTATTAAACAGTGCACTAACTAAAGTAACGGGAGCTATCAACACAATCTGTGATCTGCTACCCGGTTCAGACAGTGTACTGAAAGTAAAGAAAGATCTGGATAAATCTGACCTGGTCTACGTGATGGTTCTTACAGAACAGCTCATGAAGATTAAACCAGACGATATGGAAGAAGTAGTAGACGTAATAGATAAATTCCTAATAGAGAAATATGGAGAACCTGAGCAACAAGTGCAAAGCTACAGGGAAGATGAGGTATCCTGATCCAGGAGCTGCTAAAGAAGCCATTACAAGAATAAAATCCACGGGTAGATTCTATGATCACATACAAGGTAAGAGAGTTAACAGGCGGGCCGGTAAGCCAGGACAGTGCAGGTATTACTACTGTAAGCACTGCCATGGTTGGCACCTCACCAGTAAAGAACAATCCAAGTCCTTGAGAAAGTTAAAAGAAGACAGAAAGATCCAGATCAAAGATGTACTCCTGAATAAAGAAGAGGCAGCAGAATGGAAGAAGAACTCAATCCCTTTCCCTGATATAAAACCAAATGAACTATGATAATCGGTATAAACGGCTACGCTGGATCTGGTAAAGACACAGTGGGTAAACTGATACAAATAGCAGCCTGTAAAGAAATCCCTGAAGGATATCACATAGAAGACCTTATAGAAGGTTATGATCACCATGAATGGTGGCTTGAAGAAAAGTCTGGCTGGGAAATTAAGAAGTGGGCTGGTAAACTTAAGACCATAGCCTCTCTTCTCACAGGTATACCTGTAGAGAAGTTTGAAAACCAGGAGTTCAAGAAGACCAACCTTGGACCTGAGTGGAGTTATCTAGGACCATCTTGTGACGGTGGTAAAACAAGATTTTCAACAGCTGATCTAGTAGAAAAACAAATGACAGTACGTGACTTCTTACAGAAGCTAGGTACAGACGGTCTGCGTGATGGTCTTCATACCAACACCTGGGTCAATGCTCTTATGGCTGACTATAAACCTACACAAGTGCAATGGTCAGATGGTCCCATAGGTGGTTATGAAGATGGTCCTATGCCTAACTGGGTTATTACAGACACACGTTTCCCTAATGAAGCCAAAGCTATCAAAGATGCCGGTGGCATAGTAATCCGTGTAGACAGACCAGGGGTAAAAGCTATCAACGATCATCCTTCTGAGACAGGCCTGGACAGCTGGAACTTTGATCACAAGATCATGAACGGATCTGATATGATTTCATTACTCTTCACTGTAGGTAGTATCCTACGTAAAGAAAAACTGATATGAAGATCATCAAACAAAAAACCAAAACCCTCATCACCCGTGACAACGGACGGAGTTCGGACGCAGTAGCTCCGAACTTCATCTACGGGTGCCTGGGTGGATGCATGAACTCTTACTGTTATGTAGGACGGTACAATCATGATAAGGTATATGTCAATGAGAACATGAGTGACATACTGCACTCTATCAACCAATGGGTAGGCAAGCAACCCTGGCCTAAGAAACCAAACCAGTGTGATGATAAATACTACGTTATAGATATTGGCTGTAGTACAGACGTTGCACTCATGAGTAAACATTACAACTGGCAAGAAGTCTTTGATTACTTCTCCTACAAAGATTCTATGGCCAAGAGTACGTTTGCCACCAAGTATCCCACTATGTTTAACCCGGCCGCTTACTCTCTAGTTCCAGATAAGCACCGCATACGTGTTAGCCTGATGCCTCAGAAGTACTCTGATATATTGGAACCAAATACAGATACCATAGAAGAACGTATATGGAGTATACCCAGGTTACAGGACCACATGGAGGTACATATTAATTTTTCCCCGATCATCTACACAGACGGATGGTTAGATGAATACAAGAAGCTCTTCAAACAAATAAAAGCTACTGGTATACATACTAAGTCTGAATGCATCTTCTTAACCCATAACATACATCAGCACGAGCGTAACAGCAAACCTGTACAAGATCTGCTGTGGCGTCCGGACATCCAGGAGAAGAAAGACTCTCACTATGCTGCAGATAACATCCGCTATCAGTGGCAGCTTAAGAGACAAATGATACAGGACTTTACCCACCTGTACGCAGATTACTTTGATCCGGCTGGTATCCGGTACATATTCTAAACTATGGAAAAACAATCTGGAGTAAACTATTTACTTAGTAAAATATCCGGTACTATGTATCAAGATATAAAACAAGTAATAGATGAAGCTAAAGAAATAGAAAAACAGAGAATAAAAGAAGCCATCATGTATGCTCTGGATGAAGACGGACATACCGGTGACTGGAAGATCAAGTTTGCTAATGATTATATAGACAAATACTATGAAAATCCTACACATATCTGACACTCATGGATTCCACGGCATGTTTCCTGAAGAAAGATTCCAGGATATAGATGTAGTAGTACACAGCGGTGACTGCAGTAACTACAGAGATCCGTATCGTAACAGCAACGAAGTACTAGACTTTATAGAGTGGTACAAGAATGTGCCTGTAAAACACAAGATCTATGTAGCAGGTAATCACGATACCTCTATAGAACGTCGTCTGGTTACCCCTGGTCAGTTTGCAGAAGCCGGGATTATCTACCTGGAAAACCAAGCCACTACCATTGACGGAGTAAAGTTCTGGGGTAGCCCTATTACTCCTACTTTCTTTGACTGGGCCTTTATGAAAGCCAGGGCAAAGACTCATGAAGTATGGCAGAAGATTCCGGATGACACTGACGTACTGATCGTCCACGGTCCTCCCAAGGGAGTGCGGGACCTGAGCTTTGACCGGCAAGGAAATCTTGAGATGTGTGGAGACCAGTCTTTGATGAAAAGATGCTGGGCTCTAAGAGACACACTAAAGCTGGTATGCTTTGGTCATATACATAACATGGACGGTGTTGACACTAACCAAGGCGTGGCACACTATTCCCGTACCAAGACTGTATTCTCTAATGCAGCCTGTGTGTACGACGGCAGGTTTGACCTTGGTCTTACATCATTCGGAAATATCCTTACACTATGAGTACAGAAAAAAGACCTCAGTTAACAGAAACTGAAATACTGTTCATGCATTATAAGAACGGTATGGCCGGCAGTGGTATGACTGCCCTTATAGAAGCAATATGGAAACTTGATAGAAAGAACCGGGCCAAGATAGCTCTCGGTTTTCCTGAGTTGGTTACAGTTTGTAACCGGTTCAATGATGAGATTGGTTACTGGGAAGATCTACAAGCTAGATGGAAAAAATCCAATGAACTAATAAATCTATAAACATGAAAGACAACTGTATCCTATGCGGAGTAGAAACTCCCTATGATGACACTACCCATATAGAATTACGGGTAGGTTATATAGAAGGAGCTGGTCAACTCTGTTCCAAATGTTACCGGCAAGGAACCAACCGCACCCATATTGCGGTACCAGAAAACCTGATTGTTAATACTCCCAATGATATGGAACTGGGAGTAAAAGTAAGACAACTATACTATGAAACAAAAGCTTAGTAAGTTCTTTGCAAACTATGTAGCACCTTTTGCTCTGATGGCAATGCTGGCTAGTTGTTGTTACTGGTTATATCAAAGAGAAAAACAAAACAGAGCTACTCGTAAACTCACGCACCAGGAAATCGTGTACAAGAAAGATAGCCTGGAGATGGAGTATTACAAACGTGCTATAGAGCAGTCTTACCCATTTGATCACAGTAAAATCCCTACCGATGAAAGCAATTCTAGAATTCAATCTGCCAGATGACCAAGAAGACTTTAAGCTAGCTACCAATGCTGTTAGCTGGTATTCAGTATGCTGGGACCTTGACCAGGAACTCAGAGCTAAAACTAAATATGCTTCTGACGACCTATCTCAAGACAAGTATGACGCGTACCAGGAGATCCGGGATCTACTCCGGGAGTACATGAGTAACAGAGACATAAGCTTTGACTGATATCTATAGGGGGGAAAGAAAATTTCTCCCTTTTTTATTTGTAGATGTTAGATAAGTTCTATACTTTTACCTCTACAAGTTCTATAGACCGGATATGATATCACTGAAAGACGACCTAAACGGATTGCACAAAGACACATGTATAAAGGTTTACGATCCAACAGATAAGCGGCTGATAGGAGTATACCCAAACTTTGCAAAAGCAGGCCATAAGCTAGGCCTTAGTGCCAGCCAAGTACAGCAAAGGTGTACAACAAAGACCCGCATATTCTCTCCAAAGTATGGTGATGAGGTAGCATGCAGGCTATCCAGATTTAAGCCTGAAGATGAAGAGCTTATTAGTAAATGTTCCAAATATCAATTCCTATGAAAAAGTACATAGGCCCTATACTGAGTATCAGTACCATAGGGCTGCTGTTCTATACCCTGTTTGATTTAAAAGAGCAGGTAAAAGAACTACCAAGACTAAGGGAAGAAGTCAAGACTCTTACGCATAGAGCTGACTCTTTGCATGATGAAAACTACCCATGCCAGATAGAATTAAGCCGTTACCAAACTGCATATGAAATCTTCCTAAGAAGAAATCCTAAAGCTGCAGAACAGTACGGTACTATTATATCAGAAGAAACAGAGTAACATGAAAACATTTATTGTTCGTATCCTGAATCTCAACTGGGCTTTTATCATCACCTGGTCTATTATTCTTTACATCAGCTTCAGACTATGGAGCTTTTTATTATCCCTTATTCTATGAAAGAAATCCCTAAGAAAGTAAGTTTTGACTTTGACGGTACGTTGGAGTTTCAACATGTACAGAACTATGCCAAAGAACTAATAGAATCCGGCATAGAAGTATGGGTCGTTACCACACGCTGGGACGAGAACCATAAACACAAGTATCCCATGAACGCTACCCTGGATGATCTCTGGGAAGTAGTGGACAGACTGGGTATCCCACGCTGGCGGGTAAGATTTACCTGCATGCA
>JACCDX010250985.1_pt1 | contig 32867 bp, 31 predicted proteins | sample 7449681 | NCBI WGS metagenome assembly JACCDX01 (sample SAMN15323450, study PRJNA562643) | freshwater metagenome | isolation source: river surface water | place: USA:Blue River Watershed | collected 2017-08-18
CGGCCACTGGGTGAAGAGCCGGGAGCAGCAGCTCGGCGCCGGCGTGCTCGGCGGGCGGTTGGCGGGGGCGACGCTGATGCTGTCCGCGATCGCGCTCGTGCTGCTCTAGCCCGGCGGACGTTCAGGGGGCGCGGCGGAGGCCGAGGAGGAACTCGCGGTTCCCGTCGGCGCCGGAGATCGGGGAATCGATCGTGCCGACCAGGACGGCGCCGGGGAGTTCGGCGAGGGCAAAATCGCGGACGGACACGAGCGTGGCTTCCTGCACGGCGGCGTCGCGGATGACGCCGCGGCCCTTGTCGACCTCGGATTTTCCGGCCTCGAATTGCGGTTTCACGAGGGCGACGAGCGTGCCGCCGGGGCGCAGACAGGGCCAGACGGCGGGCAGGACGCTCTTCAGCGAAATGAAGGAGAGATCCATCACCACGAGGTCGTAGGCCGGCCGCGGGAGGTCGGAGGGCCGGAGGTGGCGGGCGTTGATCTTTTCCAGATTGGTGACGCGCGGATCCGCGCGAAGCTTGGCGTGCAACTGCGCGCGGCCGACATCGACGCAGACCGCGTCGGCCGCGCCGGCCTGCAACGCGCAGTCGGTGAAGCCGCCGGTCGAGGCGCCGACGTCGAGGACGTGGGCGCCGCGGAGATCGAGGGCGAAGGCGGCGAGCGCGGCGGACAGTTTTTCCCCGCCGCGGCTGACGAAGCGCGGCGGCTGTTCGACCGTGAGCTCGATGTCCGTCGGGAAATCCTTGCCCGGCTTGTCCAGACGCTCGGTGCCGCGCAGGACGCGGCCGCTCATGATGAGCGCCTTGGCCTGGGCGCGGGATGCGGCGAGGCCGCGGGCGACGAGGAGCTCGTCGAGGCGGAGGCGCGGGATTCTGGATTTCGGCGTTTCGATACGCGGTGAGATGGCGGAAAGGGACGACGGAGGGGAGCGCGAAAAGCGGGGAAAGGCCGGGGGCGTCAGCGTTTCTGCCGGGCGGGGGACCAGCAGGTGGTGCGGCCGCCGATGGCGGCGCGGGCGAGCGGTTTTTTGGTTTTCGGGCAGCGGCCGCCGTCTTCCCAGCGGTGGAGAAAGAGCCAGGACTTCGGAATGCGGGCGTTGAGGTCGGGCGGGAGATCGTCGCCGCGGCCGGCGATGGTCGCGAGGGCGAGCCGGGCGACGGCGCGGCACTCGCGCCAGAGCGTGCGGACCTCGGCGGGAGCGAGGGAGCCGGCGGGGCGGGCGGGGTGGAGCGCGGCACGCCAGAGAATCTCGTCGGCCATCCAGTTGCCGATGCCGGGAAAGCGTTCCTGCATGAGAAGGACGGCCTTGAGCGGGGCGCGGGCCCGGCGGCGAAGAAAGGCCGCGACGGCGTCGGCGCTGAAGTCGGGCGAGTCGAGTGCGGGGGCGATCCTGGTCCACCACGGCGGCGGGTCCCCGCCGAGGGCGAACTCGATTTTTCCGAACATGCGGGGATCGGCGAAAACGAGGGCGTGACGCGCGGTGTAGAAGACGAGGTGATCGTGTTTGCGCGGTCCGTGGTCGGGCGGCGCGACGGTGAGCTCGCCGCTCATCCCGAGGTGCACGCCGAGCCAGGCGGCGGACGCGGCGGCGGGACGGGACGTCGCGGGCGCGAAGCGGAAGCACATCTGCTTCGCGCGCGCCGCCGAGGAGACGAAGACGGCGCCGGCAAGGGTGCGGCGAAAGGCGGCCACGTCGATGCCGCGGAAGAGTTTCTTGGTCTCGTGCAGGTGGACGCGGACGATGGTCTCGCCGGTGGCGGCGAGAGCCCAGCGCTTGCGGTAGAATTCGACCTCGGCGAGTTCCGGCATGGCGCGGGGAAGGGGCGTCAGGTCGAGCCGAGGGTGCCGACGAAGGCCGGGAAGTCGGCGAAGACGGGGACGGCGGGCAGGCCGAGGGCGGCCCAGCCGGCGGTGTCGAGCTTGCCGGTGCAGACGGCGGCGCTGCGGACGCCGGCGGCGAGACCGGTCTGGATGTCGCTCTCGCGGTCGCCGACCATCCAGCAGCGGGCAGGGTCGAGGCGGTGCAGCGCGATCATCTCCTGCAGGTAGGCGGGCGACGGCTTGCGGTAGCGCGAAGGCTGATCGACGGATTCGGGGGCGATGCAGATGCCGTCGAACAGGGGGCGGGCGAGGCGCGGTTCGGCGGCGAGGAGGAGTTCGTCCATGCGGTCGTTGCAGCGATGGACGTCGTCGAGCGTGTAGTAGCCCCGGCCGATGCCGCTCTGGTTGGTGTGGATGAAGACCAAAAAGCCGAGCGCGCGGGCGCGGGCGAGGGCGGGGGCGACACCGGGGATGAGTTCCACACCGGCGGGGTCGGACAGGTAGTGTTTGTCGAGGATGAGCGTGCCGTCGCGGTCGAGAAAAAGGGCGGCGCGGGGAGCGGAGAGGTTGGGCACGGGAACGGGCGAAGGATGCGGGCTTGCGGGCGGGACGCGGGCGGCGAAATCGCTCAGCGGTGGTTCACGTAGTCGGTGAGTTCCTTCGGCGTGACGGTGGCGGTGCCGAGCTTGCCGACGACGACGCCGGCGGCGGCGTTGGCGAAGTGGGCGGAGGTCTCGAGGTCGGCGCCGGCGCAGAGGGCCAGCACGAGGGCGGCGAGGGAGGTGTCGCCGGCGCCGGAGACGTCGTAGACCTCGCGGGCGGCGGTGGGGATGGTTTTGAGGATCTTGCCGCCGGAGCTGAGGAGCATGCCGTCCTCGCCGAGGGTGACGACGAGGTGCCGGGTGGCGTAGAGTTCGTGGAGGCGGGCGCAGACGTCGGCCGCGGCGAATTTGGCGTGGGGGGCGGGCTCGATGCCGGCGAGCAGCAGGGACTCGCGTTTGTTCGGGGTGATGAGGTCGAGGCCGTGGAAGGAGAGGCGCCGTTTGGGTTTGGGATCGAGGGCGATGAATTTGCCGGCGGCGCGGGCGAGCTTCGTGACGCGGGTGACGACCTCGTCGGTGAGGATGCCCTTGGCGTAGTCGGACAAAATGACGGCGTCGCAGTCCGCGAGCGGCTGGGCGAGCAGGGCGTCGAGGCGGGAGAGCGGGATGTGGTAGGCGGTGGGCGGGGCTTCGCGGTCGAGGCGGCAGAGCTGCTGGTGTTGGACGAGGACGCGGGTCTTGACGATGGTCGGGGCGGCGCCGGGGGTCTCGACCGTGGCGATCCGCTTGCCGTGCAAAATGGTGGAAAGCTTCACGCCGGCCTCGTCGCGGCCGAAGTAGCCGGCGACGGTGCAGGAGGCGCCGAGGGAGGCGATGTTGAGGGCGACGTTGGCGGCGCCGCCGGCGGTCCAGGAGTCGCGGGCGATGTCGACGACGGGAACGGGGGCCTCGGGCGAGATGCGGGTGGCGTCGCCCCAGATGTAGTGGTCGAGCATGACGTCGCCGACGACGAGAATGCGGAGACGGCTGATTTTGCGGAGGAGGGGAGCGAGGCCTTTCATGCGGCAGGGCGGGGCGAAGGGTTCGGAGGTTTCCGCGGACGGGGCGGAAGAACTGGAGGGCGCGAGGCGGGAGGCAGCCGGGTGGCGGCGGCGAAGGAGCGGCTCAAAATTCCCAGGCGTAGGAGTATTCGGAAAGGAAGCGCGGGGCGCGATCCGTGACCTGGACGACGTCCTCGATGCGGCAGGCGCCGAGGCCCGGGTAGTAGAGTCCGGGCTCGACGGTGACGACGGAACCTTTCTTGAGGGTGTAGTCGACGGCGCCGCTCATGCGCGGGAGTTCGTGGACGGCGAGACCGAGGCCGTGGCCGGTGCCGTGGAAGAAGCCGACGGAGCCCCGGGGGGTGGACTTGGTCTCGTAGCCGCGGGCGACGAAGGTCTGCACGCACCGGCCGTGCACATCGCGGCCGTTGGCGCCGGTGCGGATGGCGCCGAGGGCGGCAAGCTGGGCGGCGCGGACGGCGGCGACGAGGGCGCGCTGGGCCTCGGAGGCGCGGCCGCGGAGGAAGGTGCGCGTCATGTCGCCGTGGAAGCCGGTCCGGGTGACGCGCGGGAAGATGTCGACGATGATGAGCTCGTGCGGCCGGAGGGGGCCGGTGCCGCGGTCGTGCGGATCGCAGGCCTGGTCGCCGCCGGCGACGATGGTGTTGGCGGAGACGGCGCCGGCTTCGAGGCAGGCGACCTCGATGGCGAACTTGAGCGTCTCGCTGGTGACGGGCTTGCCGCGGTAAACGAGGGAGCGGCCGCGGACGCGGCTGGCGCGGAGAATCTTTTCGGCGGCGGCGAAGCCGAGCGCGGAGCAGCGGTTGCCCTCGCGGATGGCGGCGGCCTCGGCGGTGCTCTTCAATTCGCGCGCGGGGAAGAGCGGGCCGTCGGCGACGACGAGGTCGAGACCGAGCTCGTGGAGTTTGTCGTAGAGGCCGGCGGGGAAATCGTCGGGGACGGTGAAGGCGTTCTGGCCGAGCTCGCGGGCCAGGAGACAGATGACCTCGGCGGGGCCGGGTTTGGCCTGGGGCCAGGTTTCGCGGGCCAACCGCAGGTAGTGCTCAAGCGGCAGGACGACGTCGAAATCGGAGGTGCGTTTGACCCGGCCGAACTCGAGAGCGCTGACGACGGCGTATTTGCGATCGCGGCAGCCGAAGGCAATGAACGCATCGGGGACGGAAACCCGGCCGAAGTAGAGGGCGTCGGGGCTGCGTTCGGTGTCCGCATAGAGCAGGGGCGGAGGCGGCAGCGAAGCGGGGGGGGCCGAGGGCGCGGGAGAGGCGGACACGGAAGAGAGTGGTTGAAGTGCGGGAGGCCGGCGATTAGCCCCGGCGCGCATGAAAAACGCAAATCCGGTTTCGCGGCAGACGCCCGGCGGGCGCGGAGCCGGAACGGGCGCCCGGGGGGCGGCGCGGAGGGTGATTTTCGCGCTGGTCTTGGCGGCGGCGCTGGGCGCGACGGCCTGCGGGAAGAAACCCGGGGGGCGGTTGCCCGCGGTGCCGCCGTCGCCCGCTCCGGCGGCCGGGGCGCCGGCAGGCGCGATCCCGCGCTACGGCTACGAAGTGCTGGCGGCGTGGCCGCACGACCGCGGGGCGTATACCCAGGGGCTGGTGTGGCGGAACGGCGTCCTGCTGGAGAGCACCGGGATGAACGGGGAATCGACGCTGCGCGAGGTGGAGTTGAAGACCGGGAGGGTGGTGAAGCGGGTGGCGCAGGCGCGGCAGTATTTTTCGGAAGGACTGGCGGTGATCGGCGACAAGGCATTCCAAGTGACGTGGCAGTCGCGGAAGGGCTTTGTCTACGACGCGGACACGTTCCGGTTGGAGCGGGAGTTTGCCTACGAGGGGGAAGGCTGGGGGCTGGCGACGGACGGGAAGCTGCTGATCCTGAGCGACGGGACGAGCCGGCTGCGGTGGCTCGACCCGACGACGTTTGCGGTGGTGCGCACCGTGGAGGTGACGGCGGCAGGCCAGCCGGTGTCCCAGCTCAACGAGCTGGAATGGATCGGCGGCGAGATTTGGGCGAACGTCTGGCACTCGGACGAAGTCATGCGGATCGATCCGGCGACCGGGGCGGTGCGCGGCGTGGTGGATTTCTCCGGGTTGTTGCCGGCGCACGAGCGGCGGTCCGACACGGACGTGCTGAACGGCATCGCCTACGATGCGGCGGAAGACCGGCTGTTCGTGACCGGAAAGCGCTGGCCGTGGGTCTACCAGGTGCGCCTGACGGTGAAGCCCTAGCACCCGGCGGGCCGGGGATACGACCGGCCGCAGGCGAATGGGCGGGGATTATTTCCCGAGCAGGACGAAGGGACCTTCGGCCTTGGGCACGCCGCCCTTGCGCTCGAGGGTGACGGCGAACGCGTTGACGGCGGCGACGGGCTGCCGGGCCTTGATGACGATGCGGGCCTCGCCGGTCTCGGGGTCGACGGTGAAGACACCGCCGTCCACCGGATTCGGATACTGCGGGTCGACGACCCAGAGCTGGTAGTCCTGCGACGGGAGGAGGGCGGGGAGTTTTTCCACCTTGAGCACGCCTTCCTGCTTCTTGGGATCCCACACGGCGACGGCGAGCGCCTTCGGGGAGTTGTTGAGGAGCGATGCGAGCGCGGTGATCTTGAGGCCGGCCAGTTCGCCTTGGTAGCGGAGGTCGTCGTTGAGCTTGGCCACCTGGGCGCGGGTTTCGCCGAGCTGACGGCCGAGCTCCGCGGACGCGCCCGCGACGGCGTCGTAGCGCTGGGTGAGGGAGGCGAGCTGGGCGTCGCGCTGGGCCAAGGTGGCGCGGGCCGAGGCGAGGTCGGTGCGGGCGGACGAGAGCTCGGCGCGGGCCGAGGCGAGCGCGGTGCCGGACGAGGCGACGTCGCGGTCGAGGGCGGCGATGCGGGAGCGCGCGAGGATGCGTTCCGCTTCGTATTCCTGGCGCACGCTGCGGAGGGAGACCTCGGCGAGGGCGGACTGCTGGCGGAGCAGGGCGACTTCGTTCTGGGCAGCGAGGTAGAGCTGGCCGAGCCAGATCGCGCCGAGGGCGAAGCAGGCGGCGGCGGCCCAGGGCAATACACGCCAGAATCGGAGCGCGGGAAAGCCCACGACGTTGTCGGGGGCGGGGCGATCGGACTCCGTGGGCCGGCGGGTCGGCCCGTCGGCGCGCAAGGTATCGATGGAGGCGAGGACACGCTGGCGGAGCTCGGGCGGCGGAGCGACGGCGGGGGCGGTGCGGGCGAGTGTGGCGGTGGCTTCGCGAAGCTCGCGGACGAAGCTTCGCAGCTCGGGATCGGAGTCGAGCGCGGTTTCGAACCGCGCGAGCTCGTCGCCCTCGAGCAGGTCGAGGGCGTGAAGGGTGGCGAGTTCTTCCAGGCGTTCGTCGATCATGGCCGGGTGGCGAGCGAGTCGCGGAGCTTGATCAGGCCGCGGCGGATGCGGGCTTTGACGGTGCCGAGCGGTTCCCGGAGCGTGCGGGCGATCTGCTCCTGCGTGAGGCCGCCGAAGAACGCGAGTTCGAGGGCCTTTTTCTGTTCGGCGGGGAGCGTGGCGACGGCCGCGCGGACGGCGCGGGCTTCGTCGCCGGCCATGGCGGCGTCGGGCGCGGACGCGTTGGGCGCGGCGTCGGCGTAGCCGAGATCGGAGGGGGCGGATTCGGCGAGAAGTTCGGCGCGGCGGCGGCGTTGGCGGACCCGGTCGATGGCGCGGTTGCGCACCAAGGTGACGGCCCAGGAGAACGGACTGCCGCGCTCGGGCGTGAAGGTATCGGCCTTTTCCCAGAGCGCGACAAAGGCGTCGTGCACGACGTCCTGGGCTTCGGCGGAGTCGCGGAGGATGCGCATGGCGGCGCCGAAAAGGGGGCCGGAGAAGCGGTCGTAAAGTTCCGCGAATGCGGCCCGGTCGCGGGCGGCGATCCGGTGCATGAGCCGGGCGTCGGCCGCTTCGCGCTCGTCGGGGCTCGGGGAATTCGGGGCCGGCGAGTCGGTCATGCGGCCGAAGACCCGGGAGCGAGGCGCACGGTCGCCCGCGTCCGCCGGAACGAGGAGTCCGGGTGCGAAGGTGGATAGGGCCGTGAGCATTTTCCTCTCATACGCTCGTCACCCGCCAGAGGATGCACGGCGCGCCAGGTTGGCGAGGATTAATGCGCAGCCGGGCGGGGCGGAGGCGCGGGCGCGTGTCAGAGGACCGCCAGGCCGATCAGGCCGAGCACGATGAGCAGGGCGAGGACGGAGAGGACCGTCTTTTCGAACTTGGTCACGGGCAGGGGCATGGCGGGTTCAGAGACCGGTCCGGCGGGCGCGGGCGAAAAAGTCCGCCAGCAACGGTTCGGCGGCAAGTTGCGACCAGGGCCGGTTGCTGGAGATGCGGACGAAGAGCTGTTCGCCCTCGCGGCGGAAGCCGTAGCGCACGGCGATGCGCAGCAGCTCGAGGGCGGAATAGGGATCCCGGAACTCGATGGGTTTGCCGTCGTAGAGGTGCCAGAACCAGACGTGGTGCGGGCGGGTGCCGGCCTGGAAGAGGCGTTGCTCCGCCTCCGGGAGCGGCCGGACGTGCGGCAGAATCACGCGGGGCGCCGGCGTCGGCAGGGCGACCCAGCCGGAGCCCGGCCAGCAGGCATCCGGGGTGTGGGCGGCGACGAGGCTGACCGGAACCTGGCCGGCGGCCCAATACGCGAGGTAAATGACCACTTCCGTGGTTTCGCCGTCGGCTTCGCGGCGCAGGTAGTGGCGCTGGGCGAGGTGGTCCGTCTGCAGGGCGCCGCGGAATTCGTAGAGATCGGTGGTGCGAACCGTCCAGCCGGCGGCCGATTCCGGCAGCAGGGCAAACAGATCCGGGGGCGGCGTGGCGACCGGCGGGGTGCGGGTGTTGGCGATGAAGAAGGCGGCGAGCGCGGCGGCGGCGGCGAGCGTGGCCGCGAGCCAGCGGTGGGCCGGGACGGCGGCGAGCGGCGGCCGCGGAGTCGCCGCGACCGGTGCGGCCGGGCCGGCGGCCGGAGCCGGGCGGGTGCGTTCGAGCAGCAGCGCGATCGTGCCGAGCAGGGTGGCGGTGACCCCGAGGACGGCAAAACCGGTGACATCGTGCCACGTGCCGGAGATGTCGACGTGGTTGTTGGCGAGCAAAGTGAGCAGGAGCGAGCGGAGGAAATTCATCGCGAGCGCCACCGGCGCCGCGAGGGCGATGATCACGAAGCGGGCCCACGGGCGCGTTACGAGCGTGGCCGAAAAAAAGAGGCCGGCGAAGACGCAGGAGATCAGGCTGCGGATGCCGCTGCAGGCCTCCTCGACGCCCACGGAGGTGTTGGCGAGGTCGATGATGTTGCCGTGGCGGACAGCGGCGATTCCGAGCAGGTGTAGCGTGCGCAGGACGCCCTCGCTGACAAAGAGCTGGAGCGCGAGAGTGAGGCGGAGGTAGGTGCCCGGGGGGATCGGCGCCGTCATGACCCACAGGCCGCAGGCGACGAGAAGGGTCCAGTTGAGCGGGACCAGCCCGACGTCGCGCCGCGAAAAGACGAGGAGCGCGGCGCCGAGGAAGAACGCCAGCGCGAGCGCGAGCATGAGGTTCACCAGCGCATGGGACCAGTCGACGGTGGCGGCGTAGAGGCCCGAGGCGACGAGTGCGAGCAGGCCGGCGACGAGGGCGGCGGCGAAGCCGGCGCGCGGGGCGGCGGACCAGCGCGGATACCGGGCCGCGCCCGACCGACCCTCGAACACCAGGATCGCGAAGATGACGGGCATGAAAAACCCGTGGGAAAGGTCGGGGTTCTGCCGCCAGATCGGCCACAGCCGCACGCAAAGGGCGGCGATGCCGGCGGCGAGCAGGGCCAGTGCGCAGCGGCCCGACCATGTCAGGTTCCGCCAGCCGGCGGATGCGGCGGAGGCGGTGCTCATGGCAGGCGGCCCGGGGCCGCGACCACAGGGGGCAGGGGATAACGCTCGATCAGGGCATAGGTGACCTCGAGCGGGAGCGGCAAAATCGGAAGGAACGCGTGGATGCGCCGGTCGGTGGTTTCGCCGCGGAAAAACGCCTCGACGAAATTGAGGGCCACGAACGGCGTGGGGGAGGCGCTCTTCAGCCGGCCGGTGAATTCGTGGAGCCGGGCGCGGTCGCCGACCGCGCCGGCGGTCGTGAGCATGGAGAACCAGATGCCGGCCGTATCCGTGGACAAGGGGATGCGGTCGCGTTCGAAGACCGACACGAGGCGGTCGAAGAGCGCGGGGTCGGGGTAGCGGGTGAGATGGGCGCAGAGCACTTTGACCACCGCGAGGTTGGCGAGGGTGATGCGCGGGGAAAGGATCCGGGCGAACTCGGCGCGGAGCTGCGTGCGGTAGCCGGCGGCGGCGAGCGCGTCGAGGTAGAGCGTGACTTCCGCTTCCTGGTCGAGGACGCCGGCGTGTTTCCTGAGCAGATCGATGGCGGCGAGGGAGTCGCGCACCTCGATGAGGGCGTTGACGCGGTAGAAAATCGTGAAGGCCGGCGCGCGCTCGGGCCACGGGCGATCGAGCAACGCGCGGGCCTCGCGGAAGCGGCCGGCGCGGAGCTCGAGTTCGACTTCGAGCAGCGGGCGCCAGATCTGCGCGGCGGGGGCGGGGTCGGCGAGGAGGGCGGGCACGACCTTGTCGTCCGGGATCTGGCGACCGGCAAAAAGGAGGGCACGGATCCAGACCGGCGCGAATTTCGGGTCGGAAAGCAACTCGTCGCGGGCAAGCGTGGCGATGCGCGGAAAACTGCCGCGGGCGAGCAGGGCGCGATACCAGTCCTGCGCGGTCGCGTGGCGCTTGTCGGGGTGTTCGTCGAACAGTTGCTGGAAGATTTCGTCGGATTGGGCCGGGCGACCGACCTGCAGCCGTTTGGCGAGGGAGATGCCGGCGGTGTAGTTGCGCGGATCGAACTCGTAGGCGTTGGCGAGGTAGAGCAGGCCCTCGGGCATCCGGCCCTGTTCGAAGGCCTGGTTGGATTTGTTGAGAAAAAACGCGCTGCGCACCTGCGGCACGCGGTGCCAGAGCGGAGGCAGCGTGAGGTGGACGATGCTGATCGGGTAACCGACCCACCGGAGAAAAATGAAAATCACGATGCAGCCGGCGAGGTAGAGCGCGAGCAGGCCGGCGCCCCAGAGCTTGAAGGCGCGGCCCCAGAACGGGCGGACATTTTCGGTGTCGGCGGAGCAGCGGAGGCCGTCCTTGGTTTCGACCAGCAGCGGGCAGACCCGCCGGAAGCGGGCGGGGCGGGCCCAGTGCAAACACGCCTCGCAGCCGGTCTCGAAGGCCCGGCCGGAGTCGCTGGGATTCTGGCAGGGGCAGCGGCTGCGACCGCGCCGGAGGCGGAACCACGACTTGCGCGTGTTCCAGTAGAAGAGGCCCCAGACGAGCCGGAAAAAGTCCGTGCACCTGCCAAGCACGGGCGGACGGTAGCTCCGCAGGTTTCTCCGGCAAATCGAATTGTGAAACGGGAGGTCGCGGCGGCTACGCAGGGTGCCGCGAGCGCGGGGCGCGGCGACCTGTCACCTCCGGGCTGATACGCGGAACGGGCCCGGGGGCGGCGCGCGCCTCAGCGGAGCTTCACGCGGAGCACGGCGGTCTCGCCCCCCCGCCCGACGAGCATGACGAATTCGGGGCGGGCGGAGTCTTTTTCGATGGCGGCGAGGAGCTCGGCGGCGGCGGCGAAGGTCTTCACCTCGGTGCCGTCGATCTCCTTGATCCAATCGTCGGCCCGGAGGCCGGCGACGGCCACGGGGCTGCTGGGTTTGACGTGGTGGACGATGACGCCGGTCGGCTCGCTGGCCTTGGTGCGGCGTTCGATGGCGTCGCCGTAGACGAATTCGCGCACGACGAGGCCGACGCGTTCGAAGTATTTCCGCTCCGCCTCGCGCATGAGCTTCGGCTGCTCGCCGAGCACGACTTTGAGTTCGGTGCGCTCGGCGCCGCGGAGGACGGTGAGCGCGAGGGCGTCGCCGGGGGCGCGGCGCTCGATCTCGCGTTCGATGAAGGTGACGACGACGCGGTCGGGTTTCAGCTGGGGCAGCGGTTTGCCGTCGAGCGCGAGGAGAATGTCGCGGGCCTTGAGGCCGGCTTTTTCGGCGGGACTGCCCTCCAGGACTTCGCTGACGACGGCGCCGGATTGGGCGGTGAGGTTGAGGAACTTGGCGACCTCGCGGTCCATCGCCTCCAGGCCGTAGGCGCCGAGCCACGCGAGCGGGCGGCCGGAGACGGCCTTGGGCACGCGGCCGACGTGCGGGAGCAGTTCGTCGGCGAAGAGAAAGGTGCTGCTCTCCTCGACGTTGATGAGCATGGTGGGCGAGGGCCGGCCGGTGCGGGAGATCTGCAGAAACGTCTGGCCGCCGGAGGGGCCGGCGAGCCCGGCGAGGACCCCGTCGGCGTCGAACACCGGGAGGCCGGGGGCGGCGACCTCCTGCTGCGCGATACCGGTGCGCTGGGGGACGGACTGCACAAGGGCCAGGTGGCTGCGCAACAGGTAGGGGGCAAAGTCTTCCTCTTTGCTGCGCAGCCCGATGCCCCAGACGAGGGCGGCGAGGCCGGGCGGACGGCTGCCGGCGGGGGCGGCGAACACGGTGACCGGGGTGAGCCGGGCGTGGATCGATGCGTCGGCGCGGACGAAGTGCCAGCCGGTGTAGGCATCCTGACCCAGGTAGCGGGCGGGTGTCCCGGTGCCCTCGCCGGGCAGGTAGACCTTGAAGTCCTTGAGCTGCCAGAGGGCGGCGCGCGGATCGACGGCGTTGGCCTGCAGAATGACGGTGCCCTGCGGGTCGATGACGGTGCCCAGCGCGACGGTGGGCTGGCGGTCGATCTCGGTCTCGGTGACGTATTCGACGGCGACGACGGATTTCACGCGTTCGGTCCAGAGGGCCTGGAGGTCGGCGGCGATCCGGTCGGCGGCGTGCACCGGAAAGGCGGATACGGCGGAGAGCGCGGCGAGGCAGAGGCGCACGATCCGGAGCCGGGAGCGGCGGGCGGGCGAAGCGGGCGGGACGACGGTGGCGCGGGCGGCGGTCATGGTTTGAGGATGTTCAGCGACACGCGGCGGTTCCGCTGGGTCTCGAAGAGGGTGGGGGCGGGCCGGGCGACGTAGGCGGCGTGGGCGGCCTTGACGACGTCGAGCGACGCGACGGGTTCCTGGTTGATCTTGAGAATGACGTCGCCGCGGCCGAGACCGGCGGTCTCGGCGGGAAATCCCGGCTGCACGCCGATGACGACGACCCCGGTGGTGTCGTCGAGCTGGTTCTCGCGGGCATAGGCGCGGGAGACCTTGCGGACACTGAGGCCCCATTTCTCGAGGGCCCACTCTTCGCCGACGCGGCTCTCGAGTTTCTCGGTGACGACGGTGAAATCGCGGGTCTCGGCGCCGCGCTTCACGGAGAAGACGAGCGAAGAGCCGACGGGGCGGCTGGCGATGAGGTTTTGGATCGGGGGGAGCTGCTCGGGAAAGCGGCCGTCGACTTTGGCACCGTCGAGGGCGAGGACGATGTCGCCGCCGCGGAGGCCGGCGCGGGCCGCGGGGGAGCCGGGGTCGACGCTGTTGACCAGCAGGCCGGTATTGAGGGCGAGGGCGTAGAAGTTTTCGAGGTCCTGGAGCGCGCCGGGAACGATGCCCACGTAGCTGCGGACGATGGCGCCGCTGCGGACGAGTTTTTCCATCACCTCGCGGGCGGTGGCGGATGGGATGGCGAAGCCGAGGTTGTTGGCGCCCATGTAGCCGCGGGAGGAGATGCCGATGACGGCGCCGTCGCCCGTGACGAGGGGGCCGCCGGAATTGCCGGGGTTGATGGCGGCGTCGGTCTGGAGCCAGGTGTTGAAGGTGCCGGTCTCGTAGCCGCCGATGCCGCGGTTGTCCTCGAAGTAGCGGTTGTTGTTGGAGACGATGCCGCGGGTCACCGTGCGGGTCAGGCCGTGGGGGGTGCCGACGGCATAGACCTCCTGGCCGGGGTAGAGGGTGCGGCTGTCGCCGAACTCGGCGTGGGAAAACTTGAACCCGCGGCGGCGGATCTCCTCGAGGTCGAGGCGGAGGACGGCGAGGTCGGTCCAATGGTCCCAGCCGACGAGTTTGGCGCCGACGCGCTCGAGGTTGGCGAGGGTGACGTTGATCTCGACGGCGCGGAAGGACGCGACGTGGGCGTTGGTGAGGACGATGCCGTCGGCGGAGAGGATGACACCGGAGCCGATGCCGGCGGTGTAGCGTTTGGCGCCGGCTTCGAAGGTGAGCTCGCGGACGTCGATGCGGACGACGGCGTCGAGCAGGCGGTTGAAGCCCGGGGACATCGCGGCGAAGGCCGGCGCGACGGTGCAAAGGAGCGAAATTACGAGGAGAAAACGGGTGGCGAGCGCGGAGGTTGACCGGGCTGGGTAATGTTTCACAGTGGCGGGTTTTTACACGATGGCTACCAAGTGCACTGACTACAACTTCCACGAGATCGAGCCGCACTGGCAAACTTTCTGGGAGCAGACGGGGGCGTTTCGCGCCGAGCAGACGTCGACGAAGCCGAAATACTACGTGCTCGACATGTTCCCGTATCCGTCGGGCGCGGGCCTGCACATCGGTCATCCGGAAGGCTATACGGCGACGGATATTTTGGCCCGCTACAAGCGCGCGAAAGGTTTCAACGTGCTGCACCCGATCGGCTGGGACGCCTTCGGCCTGCCGGCGGAGCAGCATGCGGTGAAGACGGGCACGCACCCGGCGTCGAACACGCAGAACAACATCACGAATTTCCGCCGGCAGATCAAAGCGCTCGGGTTTTCCTACGATTGGGAGCGCGAGGTCGACACGACGGACCCGAAGTATTTCCGGTGGACGCAGTGGATCTTTTTGCAGCTGTTCCGGCGCGGGCTGGCCTACGTGGACGAGCGGCCGGTGTGGTGGTGCCCGGAGCTGCGCACCGTGCTCGCCAACGAGGAAGTCGTCGACGGCAAGAGCGAGGTGGGCGGTTTCCCGGTGGAGCGGCGCAACCTGCGCCAGTGGGTGCTGCGCATCACGGCCTACGCGGACCGGTTGCTCGCCGATCTCAAGGATGTCGACTGGCCCGACTCCACGAAGCGGATGCAGGAAGCGTGGATCGGCCGGAGCGAAGGCGCGGAGCTGTTGTTCGACCTCGAGAACAAGGCGCTCGGGCCGCTGAAGATTTTCACGACACGGCCGGACACGCTGTTCGGGTGCACCTACATGGTGATCGCGCCGGAGCACCCGCTGGTGGAGGCGTTGACCACCCCCGAGAACAAGGCCGCGGTCGAGGCGTATCGACGCAAGGCGGCGGCGAAGAGCGACCTCGAGCGCACCGACCTCGCGAAGGACAAGAGCGGCGTGTTCAGCGGATCCTACGCCATCAATCCGGTGAATGGCGCGCGCGTGCCGGTGTGGATCGCGGACTACGTGCTCATGGGCTACGGCACGGGTGCCATCATGGCGGTGCCGGCGCATGACGAGCGCGACTACGAATTCGCGGTGCAGTATGCGCTGCCGATCGTGCAGGTGATCGACAGCGGCGCGGCGGACACGAAGTTGCCCTTCGTCGGCGACGGCAAGGTGATCAACTCGCCGGGTTACGACGGCATGGCGTGGCCCGACGCGAAAAAGAAGATCACGGCGGACCTCGCGGCGCGCGGTGTCGGCAAGGCGACGGTGAACTTCAAGCTGCGCGATTGGCTGTTCTCGCGCCAGCGCTACTGGGGCGAGCCCTTCCCGATCGTGTGGGTGAGGGCCGACGACTATGCGGCGGCGCAACGCGTGCGCCCGGACCTGCCGGCGCAGGCGGTGACCTATCGCAGCGAAGGCACGACCTACTATGCGCTGCCGCTGCCGGAGCAGGCGCTGCCGCTGGCGTTGCCGGACGTGCAATCGTATCTGCCCAGCGGCACGGGCGAAAGCCCGCTCGCGAACGAGACGGCATGGCTCGAAATCTGGTTCGACGCCGCGACGGGTGCGTCGGTGCCGGCGACGGCGCCGCGTCCCGCCGGCGCCTCGTGGGTGCGCGGCCGGCGCGAGACGAACACGATGCCGCAGTGGGCCGGCTCGTGCTGGTATTACCTGCGCTTTCTCGACCCCACCAATGCGACGGCCTTCGCCTCGCCGGAGGCGCTGCGCTACTGGGGCGTGCCTGACCTCTACGTCGGCGGCGCGGAGCACGCGGTGTTGCACCTGCTCTACGCCCGCTTCTGGCACAAGGTGCTCTTCGACCTCGGCGTGGTGCCGCAGGCGGAGCCGTTCACCAAGCTGTTTCACCAAGGGATCATTCTCGGTGAAGACGGCGAAAAGATGTCCAAGAGCCGCGGCAACGTGGTGAATCCGGACACGATCATCGCGTCGCACGGCACGGACACGTTGCGGCTGTATCTCATGTTCCTCGGACCGCTCGAAGCGATGAAGCCGTGGAATCCCCGCGGCATCGAAGGCGTGCACCGGTTCCTGCAGAAAGTCTGGCGCGAGCTGATCGGGCCGGACGGCAACGTGGCGCCCAAAATTGCGACGGCGGGTGCGGCAGGCGCGGATTCGGCCGAGTTCACCAAGCTCCTGCACGAAACCATCCGGAAAGTCGGCGACGACATCGAGGGACTGCGGTTCAACACCGCGATCTCGCAGATGATGATTTTTGCCAATGCGCTCCAGAAGGCCACGACCGTGAGCCGCGAGGCGGCGCTGGCGTTTGTCCAGGTGTTGGCACCGTTTGCCCCCCATATTGGCGAGGAACTCTGGGCCCGGTTGGGCGGCAGCGGGTCCGTGATGGGCCAGGCGTGGCCGGTGTTCGACGCGAGCAAGCTCGTCGCGGCGGAGGTGAAACTGGTGTTTCAGGTTAACGGGAAGCACCGTGGCGATCAGTTGGTCCCGGTCGGGACCACGCAGGACGATGCACTTGCCTTGGCGCAGGCCAACCCGCGGGTAGCCCCCCATTTGGCGGGGAAGGCGATCAAGCGGGTGATTTTTGTGCCCGTGAAAATTCTAAATATTGTGGTGGAATGAAATAAGAAATAAGTCCGCGCTTGCCATTTCTAGGGGTTATACCCCAGTTTGAGGTATTCCCTCAAGCTTACGGCACCTTTGACCGCCTGAAATGAAATGAACTCGCGCAATTTCGTTCTCCCTCCGTTTACATCGGTGGCCTCGGCCGCCTTGGGTTTGGTGGTCGTCGCTGCGCTTTTGCCCGCTTTGGCGCTGGCGCAGGGCAAGCGAAAGAATCCCTCGAGCAAGGTCTATGTCACGGACGTGAGCGGCGAGGCGGTGATCGACACCGGCGATGCGGTGGAGGACCTTGCCAAGCGGTCGGTTTACACGGCTCAAGGTGCGGTGATTGAAACCAAGCGGCCGGAGCAGGAGTCCGATCGCAGCAAGTATTTTTCGACGATGGTCTACTCGAACGGCACGGGCGCTTTCTTCGACGCGGATACCCGCGTGGAGGTGAAGCGCTTCATGCAGGAGCCGTTCACGCCCAACCGGACGGACATGGACGTGGAGCCCTCGATTTCGCAGACGCAGGCCTTCGTGGCGCGCGGAACCGTGGGGTTGTGCACCAGCAAGCTCGTTTCCGGAAGCAACATGGGCTACCAAACGCCGCACGGTTCGGTGAACATCCGGGGCAAAAAGTCGGTGATCGAGGCGGGCCAGAACCAGACGAAGATCTCGATGCTGGAAGGCGAGAGCACCGTAAAAGCCGGTCCCCAGGACATGGGTGGTCACGTGCTGAAATCCGGTGAGCAGGCGATCATCAGCCGCGACCCGAACGGCGGGCCGAACCGGATCGAGATCAGCCGCATCCCGGCCAACGAGATGGCCGCGCTCGACGACAAGGTGGCGATGGCGTGCATGGCGAAAAAATCCGTCTACTTCGAGGTGCGGGAGCGCAGCGTGACCGAGGGACAAGTTGCCGGCGCCGGCAACAATGTGGGAGAGCAGGGAAATTCGGGCGAGTCCGGCGGGGCCGAGGGCGGAACCACGACCTCGTCGTCGGCGGGAACACCCGTGACGGCGTTCGACGGCACGACGAGCGGCGGCAGCGGTATTGTCATCCGGGAGATCGTGCCGGTCGAGATTCTGCCCATCGAACTGCCGGTGCAGTTCACCGTCAGCCCCGCCCGCCTCGTCACGGTGACGCCGCCGGGCCGCTGATTCCAGAGAGACAAAAGCGATGGCACAAGGGAGGGAGATGACCGTTCGACCGCGATTCCGGAGGCTGCTCGCCGTGGCCTTGGCGGCGACGGTGGCCTGTCCGCCGGCGCAGGCGCTGGTTTCGCTGAACGAAGGGCGGGACCGGATTTTCGTGAACGCGTCCGTCTCGGTGTCCCAGGATTCGAACGTCTTCGCGAACGCGGAGCAGAAGGGCGATTTTCTCTATTCCACGACGGTGAGCGCCGACTACACCCGCCGCAACGGCTGGATCGGTGTGAACGCAAATGTGTCCGTCAGCTCCACGCGATTCGGGAAGATCGACGGACAGGACTTCGACAATCCGGGTTTCAGTTTGGAATTCACCAAGCAGACGGGGCGCACGACCGGATCGCTGACGCTGTCGGCCGCGCGCGAAAGCCGGGCCGATGCCTCGGTGAATGTGCGCAGCACCTCGTGGACGGTCCCGGTCGGGCTCAATTTCAAATATCCGATCGTCGGCACGTGGACCGCGACCGGCTCGCTCGGCTACTCGCAGCGCAAGTATATCGACGAAGTCGCGTTCGCCAGCCTCACCAGCTACTCGGCCGCGCTGGACCTGATCCATATCCTCAACACCGAGCGCGAGGCCATCGGCGGTTACCGTTACCGCTTCAGCGAGACCTCGCGCAACACCTCGACCTCGGACCACAATTTCTCGCTCGGATTGAGCGGCAAGCTGATCGGCGGCGTTTCCGGCAGCGCCCGCGTGGGCTACCAGTTGCGCGCGGCCCACGGTGCAGCCCGCACCGACACCACCTACCAGTCGTGGACGGCCAGCGTCGGCGCCAGCTACGCGATTTCGAAGAAGGCCAATCTTTCGGCCTCGGTCGCCAAGGATTTTTCCATCACGGCGAGCGACCAGATCGTCGACACGACCAACGCCACGCTGGACTTCAAATACGCTTTCAGTTCGAAGTGGGCGTTTCTGGGCGGAGCCGGCTTCGGCGACACGCAGTTTCTCGGCGACGGCGGGAGGGTGCTGCTCGATCTGGGACCGCCGGCGGTCTTCGGGCCGAATCGCCACGACAATTACTTCGAGTGGCACGCCACGCTCAGCTACTCGCGCAGCGAGCACCTGAAGATGATGCTCACGTATTCGTGGTTCAAGAACTGGTCGACGCTGTCCTACGCCGACTTCATCCGCTCCTCCTGGACGCTTTCCGCCTCGACCCGCTGGTAATTCCGCCATGAAGACTCCGATCGCTCCTTTTCGTCTGCTGCTGCCGCTGCTGCTGGTGAGCGTCGGACTGCCGCCGCTGCCCGCCGCGGAAATCGCCCAGCCGGCGCAGAAGTCCGAAAAGAAGTTCGTCGCTTACCGCATCACGCGCGGCGACCGGCTCAGCATCGGCGTTCTCGGCGAACGTGATCTGACCGTGGGCGGCAAACGCGTGGAAGCGATCGGCACGATCAACCTCCCGCTGATCCAGGATGTCCGGCTGGTGGGCCTGACCATCGCCGAAGCCCAGGACGCGATCGCCCAGGCCTACCGCGACGGACGCTACCTGCGGAATCCGGTGGTCTCGGTCACGGTCGACGAATACGCGCCGCGCAACGTCATCGTCAGCGGCAAGGTGAACATCCAGGGCCGGCAGGAGATTCCGCCGGACACCGAGTTCACCATCGCGGACATGATCTTCAAGGCCGGCGGATTCAGCGACACGGCGCAGAGCAAGAGCGTGCGCCTGACCCGCACCCTGCCCGACGGCTCGCTCAAAGTTTTCACCCTGGACGTCGACAGCGCGATCAAGGGCAAGGAGAAGGCGACGGCGAAGGATGCCGGGTTCGTGCTCGAACCCGACGACATCATCTACGTGCCGGAAAAAATCATTTAACGAACCACCGCGATGGCCGAAGCCCACGTCAAACCGCCGCTGCCGCCCGCCGCCGCCCAACAGGACGACGATGTCGTCGAGCGGCGCACGCTGCGCGATTACTATATCATCCTGCGGGAGCGCCTGTGGATCGCCCTCCCGTTGGCCCTGATCGTCTCGATCGGCTACGGCTACAAGAAGCTTCAGGTGGAGCCCACCTACGGGGCCCGCGCCACGATGCAGTTCGAGAAGCCCGACACGGTCGTGAACATGCAGGGCGTCAGCGACTCCTCGGTCCGCTCCGACGTCGACCTGAACACCCATATCGAGATCCTGAAAAGCGGCCGGCTGGCCGCGCGGGTGCGCGAATCGTTCACGCCGGAGGAGCAGGCGGTCCTGAAACGCGCGGCGCTCAAGAATGCGCCGCCCGGCACCGATCCCAATTCCGTCCCGATCAACATGGGCTCGATGGTGCCCACCTCGCAGCGCGCGAGTTTCATCATCGGCATCAACGTGACCCACGCCGATCCCGAGGCGGCCGCGATCGTCGCCAACCGCTACGTCGACGGGTTCATGAACTTCCTCTACAGCAAGGGCGCCGACAGCAACAAAGGCGCGATCGTGTTCCTGTCGGAGCAGGTCGAGCGGCTGAAAAAGGAGTCCGAAGCGGCGGACGAGGCGCTGGAAAAATACAAGCGGGAGAAGAACCTCCTGTCCCTCGGCAACTCGATCGACCTCGTGTCGGACCAGTTGAAGCGGGCTTCCGGCACGCGGGACGAAGCGCGGCAGCGCCTGCAGCAGATCGACGACAAGCTGAAGCAGATCGACACTTACCAGGCCGAGAAACGAAACCTCCTGGAGATTCTGGAAATCAGCAACCACACCGGCGTGGTGCCGCTGAAGGCCCAGTTGCTGCGGCTCCAGCAGGAGCTCAGTCTCCTGTCCGAACGCTACCTCGAGCGGCATCCGGAAATGATCCGGGTGACCAACGAGTTGACCGTCACAGAGGCGGACCTCAACCGCGCCATCCAGCACGTCATCGCCGAGCTGCGCACCCGCCAGCAGGAGACCAAGCAGATGTTGGCCAACGCGGAGGAGGAATACGCGCGCGCCGAGAAGGCGCAGTTCGATCTGCGCGAAAGCAGCGTCGCCTTCAACAAGCTGAAGACCGAAGCCGAGCTGAAGGAACAGAACTACCGGGCGATTTTGAACCGCCTGAACGAAGCCAAGACGATCAAGAACATCGAGAATGTCCCGGTGCGTCCGTTGGATCCGGCGACGGTCGACCAGAATCCGATCGCGCCCAACAAGCAGCAGATCACGCGGACCGCGATCGGCATCGGCGTGCTGGTGTTTCTCGGCGTGGCGGTCGGCCTGAGTTTCATCGACGACCGCGTCAAGAGCGCCTGGGACATCGAATCCTTCATCGGCGTCAATTTGCTCGGCATCATCCCCGATCTCACGGCGATGAAGGACGAGGAGAAATATACGCTGCTCGCGGACAACCGGCAGGCGCCCGGGGTGGAGGCGTTTCTCAGCGTCTACAGCTCGATCAAGATCCACTCCAAACTCGATTTCCCGAAGTCGATCCTCGTCACGAGCACGATCCCCGGCGAGGGCAAGACCCTGATCTCGTGCAATATAGCCGGCGCGTTCGCCCGGCACAGCAAGCGCACGCTCCTGATCGATTGCGACCTGCGCCGCCCGATGCTGCACCGCCACTTCAAGCAGCAGAACAACGCGGGCCTCATCCCGTGGTTCGAGGGCGGCGGCGCGATGGAGGGCGATCTCGCCACCAATCCGGCGCTGGGGATCATCAAGATCAGCGAGAACCTTTCGCTCCTGTGTTCCGGCGGCCGCTCGAAGAGCCCGACGGAGCTCCTCGAGAATCCTCTGTTCGGCCAGTTGCTCGAGCGCCTGAAGCGCGAATACGACCTTGTCGTCGTCGACTCCCCGCCGCTCGGCGCGGTGACGGATTCGCTGCTCATCGCCGAGCGCATCGACGAGGTGGTCTACGTCTGCCGTTTCAACCGCGCCTACCGGAAACACATCCGGCTCTACATGCGGGCGCTGCGCAACGGCAAGAACGAGGTCCTCGGCATCGTGCTCAACGGGCTCTCGCCGCGCCGGATCGAGTATTACTCGAACTACCGGTATTACCGGAGCTACAAGAAATACTACGGCGCGCAGACCTGAGCGCGGCCGTGGCCACCGGCAACCGCGCGGGTCCCCGCGCGGTTTTTTTTGCCGGTATTTTCCGGTTTCAACCGGCGGTGCGACCCGCCAAGGCTTTCCCCGTGGCCCTTCCTTCCGCGTTTTTGCCTTCCGAATTCGACGCCCGGCGCCCGCTGGTGCTGATCGCCGGCCAAGGGCTTTATCCGGTCCTGGTGGCCGAGGCTGTCCGCCGGGCGGGCGTGCCGCTCCGGCTGGTGGCGTTCGAGGAGGAAACCCGGCCCGATCTCGTGGCGACGTTCGCCAAAAACGAGTTCCGCCGGATCAAGGTCGGCCAGGTGGGCCACATGCTCGATGCGCTCCGGGAGTTCGACGCCGGTTACGCGCTGATGGCCGGCCAGATCACGCCGCGGCGCCTGTTCAAGGGCCTGCATCCCGACTTCAAAGCGGTGCGTATCCTCGCGTCCCTCAAGCGGCGCAACGCGGAGACGATCTTCGGGGCGATCGCGCACGAGATCGAGGCGATCGGGGTGACGCTGCTCGACGCACGGGCGTTTTTGGACGACCAGCTCGCCACGGCCGGTTGCATGACGGGGCGATCGTTTCCGATCGAGGAGGACTATCTGGGCCACGGGGTGCAGATCGCGCGCGAGTGCGCGCGGCTCGACATCGGCCAGGGGTGCGTGGTGCGCAAGGGCACGGTGCTCGCCGTGGAGGCTTTCGAGGGCACGGACGAGATGCTGCGGCGCGCCGGCGGCTTCAAGACGGACGAGGCGCTCTTCGTCAAGACCGTGAAGGCGCGGCAGGACTGGCGCTTCGACGTGCCCTGTTTCGGGGCCCGGACGCTCGAGACGATGCGGGAGGCGCACCTGGCCTGCGCGGCCCTCGAGGCCGGCAAGGTGCTGATCCTCGACAAACCCGCGGTGCTGCAGCAGGCGAAGGCGTGGGGCATCGCGCTCTTCGGCTTCGCGTAGTTTCCGCCGCCGGCGGGAGTTGTCGCCGCTTGCGCAGGCGCGGTTGCCCACCCACATTGCCCGCATGCCCAAGGACGTGGTTTCCGTCAGTATCAAGGGGGTCATGCCGACCGCCAACGGCTGCGCCGTTTTCCTCGGCAACGACGAGAAGACGTTCGTGATCTACGTCGACCATTCGGTGGGCAACGCGATCCAGATGACGCTCAACGGCGTGAAGAAGGACCGGCCCCTCACGCACGACCTCATCGGGAGCATCTTGCTCGGGCTCGGCGCGAACCTCGACCACATCGTCGTCAACGATGCCCGGGACGGCACCTTTTTCGCCCGCATTTTGCTCCGGATGGAAAACGAAATCGGCCGGAAGATCGTCGAGCTCGACGCCCGGCCGAGCGATTCGATCGTGCTGGCGCTGCAGGCGAAGCGGCCGATCTTCGTGGCCCGCGCGGTCTTCGAGGGCGTCGAGGACATGACCGAGATCCTCGAGCGCGTGCTCAAACAGCAGGCCGAGGAGCCGGACGACGAACAGACCTGAGGCCCGCATGGCTGCGACCGATTCCCGCGCCGCGCTCCCGCCCGGCCACCTGACCGGCGGGCCGCTCACGGCGCTCGCGCCGATGCAGGACGTGACCGACCTCGCGTTCATGGGCGTGATCGCGCACTACGGCGCGCCGGACTATTTCTTCACGGAGTTTTTCCGTGTCCACGCCCATTCCCGGCCGGAGAAACACATCCTGCGCTCGATCGACGAGAACGCCACGGGGCGGCCGGTGTTCGCGCAGGTAATCGGCGAGGACCTGGACCACCTGACGCGGACAGTGGAGGAGCTGCTGCAGCACAACGTGGCCGGGATCGACCTCAACCTCGGTTGCCCGGCGCCCAAGGTCTACAAGAAGAACGTCGGCGGGGGGCTGCTGCGGGAACTGGGCAAGGTGGACCGGATTCTCGGCCGATTGCGTTCGGTGGTGCCCGGTTTGTTTACCGTGAAGACGCGCATCGGCTTTGATGATACGGCCGGCTTCGGCCGGTTGCTCGAGCTGGTCGACGGTCATCGGGTGGATCTGCTGAGCGTGCACGGCCGCACGGTGAAGGAAATGTATCGGAGCGAGGTGCACTACGACTTCATCGCGCGGGCGGCGGCCACGGTGCGTTGCCCGGTGCTCGCGAACGGCAACGTGACCTCCGCGGCGCGGGCCGGCGCGGTGCTGGCGGAGACCGGGGCGGCGGGCGTCATGATCGGCCGGCACGCCATCCGCAATCCGTGGATTTTCCGGCAGTGCCGCGAGGCGGCGCAGGGACTGGTTCCCGTGGCCGTGACCTTGGGCGACGTGCGCGAGTATGTCGGTCGCCTCTACCGGGCGACCGCGGTGCCGACGCTCGCGGAGCGTTTCCACGTGAACAAGATGAAGAAGTATCTGAACTTCGTCGGGCAGAGCGTGGACCCGGCCGGGGCTTTCCTGCACGAGATGCGGCGGGTGGAATCGGAGGCGGAGCTGTTTGCGGTCTGCGACCGTCACCTCGTCGACCACGGCGCGGCGGCGCGCGGGTTCGCGGCGGAGCCTTATCCCGGGGTGATCGCGCGGCCGAATTGCGAAACGCCGTCGGCCGGGCCGGCCGAATGTTCGCTCGAGACGATCACGGCCTGATCTTCAGGCGCCGGGTTTTTTCGGCCCGTCATCGGGACACAGATCGTAATCCGGATAGTGTTTCCGCGCGCACTCCGGGCAGATCCCGTGCGAAAACGCGGAGCGGGTGCGCTCCATCACGTAGATTTCCAGCGGCTGCCAAACACCCTGGCTGTTGCGGATCGATTTGCAGTGGCAACAGGTCGGCAGAAGACCTTCCAGGACTTTCACCTCGGCCAGGGCGCGCGCCAATTTTCCCGACGCCAGGCGCAGGTCCATGAGCCGGTTCACCTGCGTCGCGATCACCGCGAGCGAGTCGCGCTGCTCCGCGGTGAGGGTCTTGGGCGCGCTGTCGATGACGCAAACGCTGCCGAGCGCTTCGCCGGTGACGGCGCGCAGCGGGACGCCGGCGTAGAAGCGGATATGGGGGGCTCCCGTCACCAGCGGGTTGGCGGCAAACCGGGCATCCCGGGTGGCGTCGGGCACGACCATCATTTCGTCGGGGGTCAGGATCGTGTGGGCGCAGAAGGCGACGCTGCGCGGGGTCTCGCGGGTGGTCGTGCCGACCGCCGCCTTGAACCACTGCCGGTCCCGGTCGATCAGGGCCACCGTGGCGATCGCGGTGCCGCAAATCCGGGCGGCGAGCCGGACCAGATCGTCGTAGTCTTTTTCCGGATCGGTATCGAGCAGCTGGTAGTCGTGCAATGCCTTGAGGCGCTGGGCCTCGTTGCCGGGCAGCGGCGCGTTCATGTTACTCCAAGCCGAGCACTTTGCGGCCGGTTTCCGATATCATCTGCGGGGTCCACTGCGGATCCCACACGATGTGGACTTTGGCGGTTTCGACCGTCGGCAGCGCCGCGATTTTCTGCCGCGCATCCTCGGCGATCACGGGGCCCATGCCGCAGCCGGGCGCGGTGAGCGTCATCTTGACCTCGACGAGGTGGGCGCCGGCCGGCGTGCGCTCGATCGCGAGGTCGTAGACCAAGCCGAGGTCGACGATGTTCACCGGAATCTCCGGGTCGAAGCACGTGCGCATGGCGTCCCAGACCGCCTGTTCGCTGAATTCCGCGACCGTCGCGGGCGCGCCGGCGGCCGCGGGCGTATAGCCGCCGATCGCATCGGCGTGTTCGCGGGCGATGCGGAAGAGACCGCGGTCGGTGCGCACGGTGACGTTGCCGCCCAGCGTCTGCGCGATGAAGACGTCGGTGCCGGCGGCCAAGGTCACCACGTCCCCGGCGGGGATGGCGGTGGCGGGACAGTCGCGGGTGAGCGTGGGAGACGAGGTCATGGATTCGGTGGGTCGGGCGCTCAGCGCACCTGCAGCCCGAGCGGCATGCGGGCGTAGATGCCCTGGGGATCGTTGAGGGCACGCAGGGCACGCAGCTCGGTCGCGATACGATCGGCGAGGCGGCCGCCGACGGACCGGTTCCCGAGGGAACTGCTCAGGGTGGGCGCCGCGTGTTCGAGGTAGTCCTGGATGGCTTCGAACAGCTCCTTCTGGTGCGGGTATTCGACAAGGCGGTAACGCCCGGCGAGACCGGCTTTCTCGGCCGCCCAGGCGATCGCGCGGTCGAGACCGCCCAGTTCGTCGACGAGGCCGAGCGCGAGCGCGTCGGCACCGGACCAGACCCGGCCTTGGGCGAGCTGTTCGACCCGCTCGGGACTGAGACCGCGCCCCTCCGCCACCTTGGCGACGAATTCCGCGTAGATCCAGTCGACCATGCGCTGCAGGACGGCGAGTTCATCCGGGGTCTTGGGGCGGGAAACGGTGAGGGCGTCGGCGTAGCGGCCGGTTTTCACGCTGTCGAAGGTCACGCCGAAGTCGTTGGCGAGTTTCTTCACGTCGAACTGGATGCCGAAGACCCCGATGGAGCCGGTGACGGTGGTCGGTTCGGCGAAGATGCGGTCGCCGTAGGCGGAAATCCAATACCCGCCGGAGGCGGCGTAGCTGCCCATCGAGATGACGACGGGTTTCACTTTTTTGAGGAGCCGGACCTCGCGTTGGATGACCTCGGAGGCGGCGGCGCTGCCGCCGGGGCTGTTCACCCGCAGGACGACGGCCTTGACGCTCTCATCCTGCCGCAGTTTGCGCAGCTCGCGGGAAAACGTGGTGCCGCCGATCTCGCCGTCCTCGCCGGCCCCGTCGACGATCTCGCCCTCGGCGTAGACGACCGCGATGCGGCCCGAGCGGCCGCCTTCGGCGGAGTCGGAGTCCTTTTCGGTCTTGGCCGCGGGGAGCGGGGTGTCGGCGGCCTGCTTGGCGTAATCGAAGAGCGGCACTTGCTTGAACGGCTCGCGCGAACCCTTGCGGCCGGTGCGGGCCTTCAGGTCGTCGTAGATCTCGTCGCGATAAGCGACGCGATCGACGAGGCCGTGATCCTTGGCGGCTCCGGCCCGGATGAGTCCCTCGGCGTCGACCGTGGCCTGGATTTTCTCCGCGGTGAGGCCGCGGCTCGGCGCGATGTCGGCAAGGAGCGCGGACCAGATGTCGCCGAGGAGTTTCTGCATCTCCTCGCGGTTTTCCGGGCTCATCTCGCGGCGGGTGAAGGGCTCGACGGCCGATTTGTATTTGCCGACCCGGGTCACCTGGACGTTGACCCCGTATTTTTCGAAGGCACCGGCGAAGAACGCGGGCTCGCTGGCCAAGCCCGGCATCATGACGACGCCGTAGGGATCGATCGAGAGGTCGTTGGCGACGGACGCGAGGTAGTAGGTCTTGGTGGTCGCGTAGGTGAGGTAGGCGGAGACGGGCTTGCCGGAGGCCTTGAATTCCAGGAGTGCGTGGCGGACTTCGCGCAGGGCGGCGAAACCGGAGCCGAAGGCCGCGGGCGAAAGATCGCCGGTGACGAAAATGCCGGCGATGCGGCTGTCGGTCGCGGCGGCGCGGATGGCGCGGGTGACGGTGCGCAGCTGGAGGGACTCGGGGCGGCCGCCGAAGGCACTGAGGTCGACCGGCGGCGGCGCGTCGGTGATATTGGTGGAAAGATCGAAGACAAGGTAGGCGCCGCGCTCGAACGCCGGAGCCGCCTTCTCCGCGCCGCTCATCGCGGCCAACGCGATCAGGCCGGCGAGGCCCAGGGCGGCCAGGCCGCCGGTGAAAACCACCAGGGCCACGAAGGAGCCGAGCATCGAGGTGAAGAAATTCTTCATGAAGGTGCGCGGAAGCTAGGCGCTTTCCGCGGATCCACCAGTCGAAAGGTCGGACTGGCACGCGGAGTGCGTGGGGCGCAGCCGCGAGTTGCACCGCGCTCGCAGTCGCCCATACCTACCTGCCATGAGTGAGAACAAGGAACTGCTCACGACCAACCGCAAGGCACTCACGATCAACCTCGACGAGTCCAAATACGGCACGTTTGCCGAGATCGGGGCGGGTCAGGAGGTCGCACGCGTTTTTTTCCAGGCGGGCGGGGCGGCGGGGACGGTCGCGAAGACCATTTCGGCCTACGACATGACGTTCAGCGACGCGATCTACGGCAAGGCGCCCCGCTACGTCTCGCGCGAGCGGCTCGCCCACATGCTGGACCACGAGTTCGCGCTGCTGATCGAGCGGCTCTCGGCCCAACGCGGCGACCGCACGGCGTTTTTCGTGTTTGCCGACACCGTCGCGACCAAGGGATTCAAATCCAACAACGACGCGCACGGCTGGATGGGGGTGCGTTTCCAATCGGAGCCGGGGGTCCCGCCGAGCGAGATCGTGCTGCACGTGCGCATGTGGGACAAAGATGCGTTGCTGCAGCAGCAGGCGCTCGGCGTGGTCGGGACCAACCTGATTTACGGCGCTTTCTACTACCGCGACGACCCGAAGCGGCTGATCGATTCGCTCGTCGATCATGTCGGCGCGGCCCGGCTCGAGGTGGACATGATCACGTTCAGCGGTCCGGCGTTCCAAGGGGTCGACAACCGGCTGATGTCGCTGCACCTCGTCGAACTCGGGCTGACCAACGCGGTGATGTATGGGCCCAAGGGCGCGGTGCTGCAGCCCTCCGAGGTGCTCTACAAGAAGGCGGTGATCGTGGAGCGCGGCAGTTTCCGGCCGGTCACGCACGTGAACATCGACATGCTCAATTGTGCCACGGCGCAGTTCGTGCAGGAACCCGGCGTGAAAGGGAAGGAGGTCGTGGTGCTGCTGGAGATCACCATGAACAACCTGCTCGCGACCGGCGTGCTCGACGCGCAGGATTTCCTGTCGCGGGTGGATCTGCTCGGGGAACTCGGCTTCACCGTGCTGATCTCGAACTATCCCGAATACTACCGGCTCACCTCCTATTTCCGGCGTTACACGAAGGAGATGATCGGGGTCGCGATGGGCATCGCCAACCTGCTCGAGGTCTTCAACGAGAAATACTACGAGCACCTCGAGGGCGGAATTCTCGAATCGTTCGGCCGGATGTTCCGGCACGCGGTGAAGCTCTACATCTACCCGATGCGCGGCGAGGCGTTCGAGCGCAGCCAGGCGTCGGCGGCCGGGGCGGTGAGCGCCCATGCGTTCGCCTCGAACGTGCTCATCACCGCGAAGAACGTGCACATCACGCCGCACCTGCGGAATCTCTACGACCATCTCCTGGAGAACCACTACATCGACTGCATCGTGGGCTTCGACGCGGGGGTGCTGAGCATCTTCTCGAGCGACGTGCTGGGGCGGATCCGGGAGCGCGATCCGTCCTGGGAAGCGATGGTGCCGGCGAGCGTGGCGCAGACGATCAAGGAAAAGCGTCTGTTCGGCTACGTGGAGCCGGCCGCCTGACCCGGCGGAAGGAGGCGGGCAGGGTGGAGCGCTCCCGGCCGGGCGCACTTTTTCCGTGTCTTCGCGACAGCGGGGCGGCAAAACCACCGATTCTCCCATGCGCTTCCACAAATATCACGCCCTCGGCAACGACTACATCGTCATCGACCCGCGCGACGTGCCCGACTGGGGCGCGGCGCCGACCGTCGACCAGATCCGCGTGGTGTGCCACCGCAATTTCGGCGTCGGCTCCGACGGTATTCTCTGGGGGCCGCTGCCCTCCAAGCAGAGCGAGTTCGGCCTCCGCATTTTCAATCCGGATGGGTCCGAGGCGGAGAAATCGGGCAACGGCCTGCGCATCTTTTCCCGCTACTTGTGGGATCAGAAGCTCGTGAAGGCGCCGACTTTCACGGTCGAGACGCCCGGCGGGCACGTGAAGTCGGTGATCAAGGAAGAAGGCCGGCTCATTACCGTCGCGATGGGCAATGTGAGTTTCGACAGCGCGAAGATCCCCGTGAACGTCGCCGGCGCGGCCCGCGAGGTGTTGAACGAGAAGATCACGATCCGCGACCGCGAGTTCACCTACTGCGCCGCGACGATCGGCAATCCGCACTGCGTGTTGCCGTTGGCCGAAGTGTCCGCCGAACTGGCGCACAACTACGGACCGCACCTGGAGACGCACCCGAACTTCCCCCGCAAGACCAACGTCCAGTTCCTGCAGGTGCTCGACCGGAAAAACATCCGGATCGAGATCTGGGAACGCGGCGCCGGCTATACGCTGGCGTCCGGCAGCAGCTCGAGCGCGGCCGCGGCGGTGGCGCACCGACTGGGGTTGGTCGACCGCGAACTCACTGTGCACATGCCCGGCGGCCGGATCGGGATCGAGATCGGGGACGGTTACTCGATCATGATGACCGGCACGGTGAACAAGGTCGCCGAGGGCACGATGCACCCGGAGTTGTTCGCGGTGAAGGTCTGAGCCGCGGCACGGCACGGACCAGACCCGCTGCCGGGTTTCAATCCGAGGTGCCGGGCGAATCGCTGGCCTGAACGATCAGCCAGCCGCTCTTCTCGTCGACAAACACCATCGTCGACGCCTTGCCGCCGGGCACCTCGACAAAATCGGCGCGCGCCTCGGCGCGGGACGGCGGACGCTGCCAGACCAGAATCGTGAGGGCGGCGGCGGCGCCCAGCCCGAGCGGCACGGAAAGCCAAGGCCAGAACCGGCGCAGGGGCGCGGCGGCGGTCTCCGCACCCCGGATGCGTCGGCGCACGGCGTGCCACTCGCGCTCGACATCGGGCGTCGGGGTGGCGGCCGCTTCCGTTCGCCACTCGTCGAGCGCGGACCGGAGCCGGGACTGCAGTCGCCGGCATGCCGGGCACTGCGCGAGGTGGGCCTCGAGTGCGGCCGCGGCCGGCGCGGATGCCGGATCGGCCGAGCGGTCGGCGAAGAGGTGGGTTTCAGCCTCGCGGCAGTTCATGGCAAGGGGCAGTCGGGCGGGGGGAGTGTTCAGCGGTGGGCGCGACCGGGACCGGAGTCATAACTGAACGCGACATGGCCGCGCCGGTCGTGCCGGTCGAACCCCGGCCCGCTCGCGACCCAGACGCGGTCGGTGCGGTAGGTGTAATAGCCGGGCTCGCAGACGCGCACCAAACGGCCGAACCGGTCGCGCGAGCTGACCCAGCGTTCCGGGACCCAGGTCTTCACGACCACTTCCTTCCAATATCCGCGGGCGGGCGCATAGACCACGGTGGGCGGCGGGGTGGGCGGGCAGGCGACCGGCGGCGGGGGGGCAAAATGGGAATGGGTGCTGCCGCCGAGGTTGATGCCGATGCTGAGACGGGTGTCGGCGTGGGCGGCGGTCGCGAGCGCGGCGGCGGAAGCGAGGAGGGCGAGGGCGATGCGGTTCATGGGAGTGGCCTTGGTTGAAGGTTCGCTCCTTCCGACGCCCTCCGGCTGCGCGCTATTCAAAAATTCCAAGGTGGAAGGGGCGGCCCGGAGATTTATTTCGCAAACAACAGCACCACGGGAACCTCGGAGTCGTTTCCTCCGCGGCGCACCAGCACGGCGGGGGCCGAGGCGGTGACCTGCAGGGTAGTGTTCATGAGCACGGTCGAGCCGTGCGTCCACTTGATGGAGAGACGGGAGGTTCCGCCGGATTTAGTGCCTTCGATCTCCAGCCGGTGTCCGCGCGGAAGCGACAAGGTCGTGGATTTGCCACCGGCGAGCTGGGCGCTGCCCTCGCCGGCATACCGGAAAGCGCTGAAGACGAGATTGCGCTGCAATTCGGCCTCGTAGGCGGCCAGTTTCGGATCGGATCCGGTCTTGTCGTTGGAGGCGGTGATGAGGACCGCGTGCAAGGCGACCGACTCGGCGGCCAGGGCGGATCGGGCGGACAGGACGGCGGCCAGCAGCAGGACGCCGAGGATGTGGATTATTCGCATGACGGGTCTCCTAATTTTTGCGCCAAGAGCCGGCGCGCATGAAAAAGCCGGGACATGACCGTGCCGCGGGCGATGCCGAGATTTTCGGCGATCTCGTCGTAGGACAGGCCTTGGACTTCGCGCAGGGCAAGCACGGCGCGATGTTTGGGCGGCAGCACGGCGATCGCACGTTCAAAGCGGGCCTTGCTCTCGGCGCGTTCGACATCCTCGCGGGGATTGTCGTCGGAGATCGCGTCCGCGGCGGCCGCGATCCGGTCCGCGTTGCCGCCGTCGGCGGCGTCGTCGGTGTCGGATCGAAACGGAATGAAGCGGCTGAACCAGCGTTTGCGGCTGCGCAGATGGTCGATGGCGCGGCGCGTCGCGATCGGATGCAGCCAGGTCGAGAATTTGGCGTCGCCGCGGAAGGAACCGAGGTTTTTCCAGATCGAAAGCCAGACCTCCTGGCAGACGTCGCGGGCGGCGTGCTCGTCGCGAAGGATCGATTGCACGAGGCGGAACACCGGCTCGTAGTGCGTCCGCATGAGGGTGCCGAAGGCCGTCTCGTCGCCGCCCTGGGCACGGTGCACGAGGTCGCGTTCGGCTTCGGGCGTGTAGTCGGCGGGATCGGGCACGGTGGAGCTGAGCGCGGGGCAGAGTGGTCGGCGGGCATGTAGGCAGGTGGGACGCGGTTTGGCCATACGGTATTCAGGGGACGCCGCCCAAACCGCCGCGCCGGCGGGCGGACAGAGAGGAGCGGGGGCCGACCACGACGGCGGTTTGCGGCTTGGCGGGACGGCGTTTCGGGATTTGCTCCTCGATCCATGTTCACCGGCATTGTCGAGGAAACGGGGCGGGTCACGGTCTTCGAGCCGCGCGCGGAGGCGTGGCGACTGGTCGTGGCCGCGCGGGCGGCGCTCGTCGACCTGACGCTCGGGGACAGCATCGCGGTCAACGGATGCTGCCTGACGGCGGTGCAGGCCGACGGAGAGTCGGTGCAGTTCGACGTGCTCGAGGAATCGCGGCGGGTGACGAGTTTTTCCGCGCTGAAAATCGGGTCGCTCGTGAACCTCGAACGCAGCCTTCGCTTCGGCGGCAAAGTCGGCGGGCATTTCGTGACGGGCCATGTCGACACGATCGGCGCGATCGAGGTCTTCGAGGCGCGGGGAAAAGACTACTACCTTAAGGTGCGCATCCCGCCGGACGCGGGGCGGTTGATCGTCCACAAGGGCAGCATTGCGATCGACGGCATCTCCCTGACCGTGGCGGAGGTGACAGGGACGGCGTTCGCCGTCTGGATCATCCCGCACACGCTCGAAGTGACGAACCTGCGGCAAAAGCAGGTGGGCGATCCGGTCAATCTGGAGTTCGACCTGCTCGGCAAGCATGTCGAGAAGCTGCTCCAGACCCGTTCCGGCTGATCGCGATGCGCCTCGCTCTCCATGCTCTGACCGAGGAACTGCGCCGGCTGCGCTCGGCCGGACTCAAGACCGTGGCGGTATCGGAGGAAAGCCTTGTCGCGCTGCGGCGCGTCGTGCAGGCGAGGGCGCTGGCCGGGGTCGCACCCGCCGGCGGTGTGGCGGTCGGGGCGGAGCCGGAGCCCGCAAGCGCGCCGGCC
>JACCDX010362068.1_pt1 | contig 32846 bp, 60 predicted proteins | sample 7449681 | NCBI WGS metagenome assembly JACCDX01 (sample SAMN15323450, study PRJNA562643) | freshwater metagenome | isolation source: river surface water | place: USA:Blue River Watershed | collected 2017-08-18
ATATTCAAAGACGCTGAGCATGAATTATTTAGATTGGTCACGCAGCACATGCATCCTATTTGGATTAAAACTCCAGGTTATGGAATGAAAAGCCTATTCACGCAAGGTAGTGTTTTATCTGTACAGTTCCCCGATCAGGCGATGGAAAAGCCCCGAGCTGAAGTACTGAAAGAATTAGAAATGGAATTTAAGCTAGGTTTAGTTTCCAAAGATTCAGCAATGAAAAGACTTAACCCTGGTATGAGCGACGAAGCGGTAGAACAAGAGTTAATGGAAATAGAAAAGGGAAGCATTATTGAATTACCGGCAGACGATATAGAGGAAGTGAATGGCAAAGTTCAATCCGAAAATCAAGATTGATTTACCCGGTTATAGTGCTGCACAAATAGAAGCCATAGGCTTAGAGGTTATCAATACTATTATAAAGAGGGCCAAGGCCGGGGAAAAGCCTGGTGGCGGCTCTTTCCCTGGTTACTCAAAAGAGTATAAGGGGAGCCTTGATTATAAAAACGCAGGCAAGAGCTCAAAGGTAAACCTCACACTTTCCGGTGATATGTTAGATTCGATAGTGATTAAAAAGAATACGGGTAAGGCAGTAGAGATAGGATTCAGTGATAGCGACCAGGAAGCTAAGGCCGAGGGAAACCACATTGGATCATATGGTCAAGATAGTGGAAGCCGCGCCAAGGCTAGACCTTTTTTTGAGGTCACTAAGGATGAGTTAAAAAGCATATTAAAAAAGTACCCGCAAGGAACTAAGAAAGCGGAAAAACGTGCCGAGAGTGTACTGATTAAAAACGAAGCCAGTGACAGGCTATCGGGTAAGGTAGACTTGGAGGAATTAGATGGCGAAAGTTGATCTTTCTAAGTTTGATTCAAAGGTTAAGAAGTTAATAAAAGAATTTTCCTCGCAGTCTAATATGCAGAAAATAGGTTCCTATGCTGCTGAGCGCATCAAGGTAAGAACAAGGCTTGGCAGGGGAGTGGAAAAGGATGGAGCTCAGCCGAAGCCCCTAAAAAAGCTTTCTAATTCTTATAGAGACCAGCGAAAAGGAAAGGTAGCATTTTACACGGTAGGAACTGGGCCAAATAGAATAGTGGTTCCGTATGAGCCAACAAAAAAGCCCAAGTTAAGTAGCGCCACGTCAGCAACAAAATCCAATCTAACTTTTTCAGGTAAGCTATTAGACTCCATTGCCGTTATAAAAAAAACAGCTTCGAGTGTATTCCTTGGTTTTAAGGAAAACAGGAATGATAAAAACACTAATAAAGAGATAGCCGAGTTTGTTTCTAAAGAGCGGCCCTTCTTTCATTTGTCTGCACCAGAAAAGAATGGACTTAAAAAATTTATTCAAGAATTATTAAATGGAATCATTAAGAAAAGTTGACATAACCCGTTAAAGTATGGAGGATAGTAATGAGCACCGAACAATCCGGTTCCAGTGGAACCAACGATCATGCTGCCAGTGGCACTGACGCAAACCAAACCCCAATCAAAGATACCGTCAGTTACGAAACTCACAAAAAGCTATTGGCAGAAAAGAAAGACATGGCTGAAAAAGCCCGTCAACTTGAAACCAAATTAGCAGAGATCGAGAAAGCCAAGTTAGAAGAAACAGGTAACTATAAAAAGTTATTTGAATCCGCTGAAGCTAAGGCAAAAGAGAAGGAAGCCGAATTAGATGGCGTTCTCTCTATGCTGAAAACTGCGCAGAAAAGAAACGCAGTTATAAAGCACCTATCTGGAAAAATTCCCGAAGTAGTAGCTGAAAAAATCCTTGATGTAACAGGCGTGGTTATCGATGAATCTGGGGAAGTGGACGAAAACACCGCAAAGCTAGTGGCCCAAAAGTTTCAATCTGATTACGGTTATCTAATCCAATCAGGGAAACAAAATGGTGGGTTGCCTAGTGATGCTGCAAGTGGTCCCGGTACCAAGTTAACGTATGAGGATTGGAAAAAGCTTCCTGCAAAGGAAATGACTAAGAGGTGGAAGGAAGTAGATCCATCCACAGTTAAACAACAGTAGAGGGACATTGTTCCCTCGAATAGGGGGAATAAATGGCAAAAACAGACATTGCACAAGTGCAAAATCAAATTCAGAGCTTCTGGGCTCCAGTATTCATGAAGGAGCTCAGGGAGTCACTTCTTTTGGGCGCTCTAGTGAATAAGGATTACCAAGGCGAAATCAAAAACCAAGGCGACACTGTGAAAATTTCGCAGATGAATGCTCCTACCGGTCAATTGTTGACCGTTGGAACTAACGCTGATTCGTTTGCTTCCGAGCAAATGGCTTGGGAACAAGTAAGCATTCAGGCTAACAAACGCGCTGTAGCTTCTTTCGACGTTGTAGACTTGGCTCAAATCCAATCCCAACTTGATAGCGCAAGCGGTCAATCTGAAATGCGCGCTTCTTTGTTGTTCGCAGTTCAAAAACAAATGAATGATTACTTGTGGAGTTTGGTAAACCCATCTACTTCCGCACCCGATCATTTGATTACTTCTAACGCTTCGTTAGATGCTACGGATCTTTTGGATTACAGAGAATTGGCTGCAGTAGCTAAGTGGAGCATGGAAAAGGGCTGGTACGGTCTTTTATCACCTGCTTACTACAGTGATTTGTTGGCCGCTCAAACATTAACAAGCCGTGATTATGTAGAGGGAGAAACTCCAGTAATCGGTGGACAGTTAATTAACAAGCGTTTCGGTTTTAATCTTCTCGAAGACAATAGCCGCACCAGTGCAAAAGGATTGTTTTTCCATCCTGATTTCATGCACATGGTAATGCAAAAAGAAGTTCAATTTAAGATTTCCGATAAGCACCCTCTTGGCCAGTTTGGTTACAAGATTAGTGCTGACGTAATCTTCGGCGCTGGATTGGGTATCGATGGTAGCTCCAAGCACATTTACACCACTTCTAGTGCTTCTTTGGACGCTGCACAGTAATGCAAAAAGGGATTCATATATCTAGTTTGACTGAAAAAGAAGAGCTGGGCTTATTTGAATCCCCATTTATCGAGAGGGGAAACCTTGATTATGTTCAAGGGACTAACCCTCAAAAAGTTAAAGACCAATTGGATTTGATAAAACATTATAGATTGATTTCGATTTATTCCGTGGGGTCGGTACACTATGCCTGGTTCTATACGAATAAAAAAATCAGAAGAAAGAAGGATTAAATGGCAACAGTTAAAGATTATAAAAAAGTAGCTCCCTACACAAACGAGATTGAAGTGGTTCGAGTAACCTACGATTTCGCCAAAGACGGTGGAGCTGTTGGCGCGTTGGATTTATTTGAAGCCCCCGCAGCTTCTTTGGTAAAGCTAGCTGAAATGCATGTACAAACTGCATGTACTTCTGGCGGATCTGCTACTGTTTCCGCAGGAAAATCTGCTGACTTGGCTGGTATGATTGGAGCTACTGCGGTGGCTTCCTTGACTGCCGGTGCAGCTATTTTGGGCGCGGCTATTGATGGTTCCCATGCATTGGCCGCTGCCGATGTAGTGAAAATGGAAATTGCTACCGCTGCTTTAACGGCTGGTAAGATTGATTTCGTTTTCCACGTAATTAAGTTTTAATCCTCAACGGGTTTGGCACCTGCTAGAATAACCCCTCAGTGAGGGGATGATTCGGTGGCTTTCTGGCAGGTGTATTTTTCTATTTCCCTAATTAAAAAAAGTGGGTAGCATTTCATTATCCGTTTGGGGAATTAATGACGCTTAAGCAATCTATTCAAGACCGCGAGTATGAAAAGTTCGGCGAAAAAGCCGGGCCTCAAACTGCTGTACACGTTATTGCTACGATTGATAACGAGTCGGGCAATCCTGTTCCTATTGACGGATCAATTAATATTAGTGCTCCGACGGGACCATTTGAAATAACGGTTGCTAGTGTAACGGCAACGGCAGCTAATCCTCTTTCCGCTCCACTTACAGCGAGGGTTAGTCTTTCGATTAGAAATAAAAGCGCATCTGTAACTATATATTTTGGAAAAAACTCTTCTGTAACCGCAGACGATGCCGCTACTGGTGGATGGGAAATTGGGCCTGGCGAGGATTTTAATATCGACCTGAACGATAGTAATACATTCTTTTTAATTGCTCCTACTGGTCAGACTGCCATGGTAAAAATATTGGAGATTGCCTCTACATGAGTAATGTAACTAGTACAGTACGGCCACTTCTTTCTGGTGATTTACTCGGAAACGCTAAATTCGTAGACGTACAGACAGTTACAACTCCAGGTACGTTGCAAACTCTTTGGAGCGAAACAGTTCCAGTAAATCACGTTTACAATTTAATAATTTTAGATGTCGTTTGTAGACAAGAAGGATCTTACACTCTTTCTATGGCTGGAGCCGTAATTGCCTCCGGTAGAACTGGACCAGGACAGGCAAACATAAAATTTAGTTGGTATCCTTTCAGACAGGCTATCGCTGGACAATTAATTGAGCTAAAATTCTTAGGAATGGCAGGAAAGCCAATCGTGGGTGTGGAAGCATATCTACAAGCGCGCGACATAACGTTATAACACGGAGGATATATAAATGGCTGACAAACGAGAAGTATTTACAATTTTAGAAGACGATAGTACTGCGGAGGGTGTGAAACTCCCTGCGCGTGCGGAGGGCGATACTAGCGGTGGTAACCATGCGCCTGTAATGGCAGCAAAAGACGATGCCGGAAATTACAAGCTGATCGAACTAAAAGCACAGGGTGCTGCTGCTGGAACTGAAGACGCAGTAGTAGTATTGGGTGCCGTAGATTCTAGCGGAAACCTTGAGTATGTTGATCTAAGAACCGCTGGACAAGCTGCTTCTGGTGTTAACAATACCCCTGTATTGCCTGTTAAGGATCTAGCTGGAAACCTTCAGCACATCAATGCAAGAGATGAAGGAGATGCAATTTCCGGAGTTGATGCTTTGCCTGTACTTGGTTTCAAAGATAAGAACGGAAACTTCAAGTACGGTAAAGTAAACGATGATGGTGAACTTGTTGTATCGATGGAAGGCGTTGGAACACCTCTTTCTTCCACTGATATCGTTACCCCCGCAGGTATCAATACCCTTACTACTATCGTTGAATTGACCCTGACTGCTTCTAAAGTAGTAGAAGAAATCAAAGTGCGTGCATCTTGCATGTTTCCTACAAAGTGGGAATTGATTCAAGTAAACGATGTTACCTTAACTGTTAAAGATTCTTTCTTAACGGGTGCAGGTCAATATTCGTTTTCCATGCATTATGCAAACATGGAAATCACTACTGGTGGTTCCGGTACTCAGAAGTTAAGACTAAGAGCTACTCAGTTGAGCGGTTCTGCTTCTGACCAACACGGTTACATCGAGTGTTTCCAAAAGGATTAATGTAAATGGCCGACGTTCTACCAGAATTTGAAATAAGTGATAAGAAAGGTACGAGCGTCGCCTATTCCGGCACTGTGGGAGTAAGTTGGACGGCTATTCCCACGGTTGCTGGAAATAATATTCAAGAGTTTTCTATTGAGGCCGATGTTGATAACGCAGTGACAAATATTCTTTACGTCTCTCTTGACGGTGGAACTACTACAGCGGCTGAGTTGTACCCTACGGGGACGTACTACCAGTTGATTAAAGGTTCACAGACGCAGGTTCATATTAAAGGTTTTGCAGCTTCCTGTGGTTACAGGGCTGTGATTAATTACGAGGCACCTGTATGAACATTTTTAAGAACGTAGGCAGAGCACTTCAAGAGGTTATTGGTAAAGATTCTCTTGGTGCTCTTAGGCGGGTAAATACTAAGGTTCGTTCTGACGGTCTTACCGCAATGGTTACGGACGCCACAGTCGTAGTGGAGAGTACATTCGGTTTTGATCAGCAACCAGATTCTTACTTTCAAATAGTGAATACCGGAGCGGCTGGAAATACCTGGACTATCTTTATTGCTGCAACCACAAACGATCCAAGCGCACCGGATAGAGATGTTCCGTCTTATACTAAAGTATTCACAGTACAGGCTGGAGAAGTAGGCGACGAGCTAAAGCTACGTGACAGAATGATCCAAGAGCTAAACGCAGACACGGTGTTTAAGAATACTGTTTTCTTAAAAGCTGCAAAAGCTACTGATAGAGCGATTGTACATATTCAATCTACAAAGTTTTCAGTGAGCGGTGACTTTTGGGAAAGGCCAAACGCAGGTGATTTTGATGTTTCAACTACTGGCAGTGCTGTATCTGTTATTGGCTTTGATAATCTCGTTTCTCGATCTAAGCCTGTAACTATTTCTAGAGATAGAGATAGCCCACATAGATTAGGTTTGTTTGGTGTGACTGGTTCCGTTTCCGTTACGGCTAAGGAACTTTCAGACTTATTTATTCAAGAGGCACAAAATGCAGGTAGCTCAGACATGCGAGTAAATGGATCTATTGGTACTCCTATAGATTTTACTGTGTCTGCTTCTGCAACTACAGATTTATTTATTGAGGATTTAATTTTTGACGGACAAGCAAACGGTATTAAGTTCGGGCAATTCCTTGCACAGAATTCTTCGCTAACAAATGGTGTTGAGGTAACAATTAAGTCTGACGATGTAACTACGGTATTTCCTGTGATCAAGTCTACAGAGGATTTTAAAAATAAGTGGGCTTCTCTTTCTGGTACGGGAGACACTTTTAGAATTGACGTACAAGCTGGTAGAGATGAAATGCTAGCAATTCTAGAGTTTAAGAATCCATTTATTTTGCGTGTTGCTGGATCGTTTACAACGGATGATTTTATCCGTGTAAGAATTAGAGACAATTTAAGTTCTGGTGTGCAGAGGTTTAACTTTAGAGCAAAAGGATTCGAGAAGGAACCATAAGATGAATTTCATTCCTGAAAGAGATAGTGACGGAAACCCAATAATGCCTGTAGTAGGTAGGTTTGAGCGCACTGATATAGTTTTAAAGTTAGCAAAAGCATTTGGTCAAGCAGATGCGAATGGTGATTTGGTTATCAATATAGTAATTCCAGGAACGCCTGGAGAGATAACCAGGTATGCTTCCGGTGGTTATGCGTTTGTTGATAACTACACTTGGGATTCTGCTTTAACAAAGATTGAAGTCGTGGACGTTGATGATATTTTTGGCTATGGGGCAAATGCAGTTGTTAAAGAGTATCATGATTCAGAAATGGCCACAGATCATCAAGGATGGTACTTCGAAAAATCTTATGGCTCAGAGGGTAACGTAGATATAGAGCCGATGGGGTGGTACGGGGAAATGCGTGGCGGGCTTACACTTAGAATGACTTTTAAGATAGCGGCTAATGCAAACGTAAAAGTGTTACTCTATTGGGGAAAGAAAGAATGATAACTCCAGGTTGTGTTGGTTTATCAGCAAAGCGCACAGGATTTTACCCAAAAGCCGTAAGGTTTTTTACTCAATCAAACTACTCACACGTTTTTGTTATTGCCCACGACTACTACAATAAACAGCAAGTGTTTGAGGTTAATTTAGAGGCTGGCTTACGTGGTTTTGAGTCGGAGTATATTCAAAAAAATAATGATTCATATGAAATCTATAAGCCAATTAAAGCAACGGATAAGGAAATTTATAAAGCTGTTTCCGAAACATTCCACTATTGTAATGGCGTTACTTATGGTTTTTTACAAATACCTTGGTTTGCATTCCGAGCAATTTTTAGAGTATTTGGAATTGAACTACACAGAAACTGGTTTCCGTGGGGCGGTATTTGTAGTGAAATGCCTCTTATTTATTTAAAGTTAATTAACAAAGAATATGCTCAGGCGTTTGCACATTTAACTGAAAACGAGTGTTCGCCACAAGATATCGCTGCAGTTGTAGAATCCAGGACTGACCTATTCCAATTCATTACGGAGCGTAAATAATGCTAAGAGAAAACAGAGTTTTATTTTTAGACGGTGCTTCATTTAAAGACTTTTCCACCGCGTTAAGTAATATTCATAGCGAAACCAAGGTGTTTGATTTTGCTTCTGGGGATAGGCTTTTCATTGGATCGGACCTGCCTTTTAATCATCGTTACATAGATGTTTCCGTAGTTAATTCTACCGCAGCAACTTTAACGGTAGAGGTTTGGGATGGCACTGATTGGATTGAGGCCGTGGATATTATCGACGAAACTTCTGTTTCCGGTGTTCCACTAGCGCAATCTGGTATTCTATCTTGGAGTATTGATAAGGATGAATCGGGATGGAATTACGACGATACCGATGAAATGAGCGGATCCGGGTTAGAAACAGCACCAAAGATTTACGGCCTCTATTGGGCTCGGCTCACGTATTCGACGACTCTTTTAAACACTACGGCTCTTAATTACATTGGTCATAGGTTCTGTAAGTCGGAAGATATTGAATCTGAGTACCCCGAGTTTTCCCTTTCCGCTGCTAAGACCTCTTGGAAGACGGGCAAAACTAACTGGAATACTGAAGCCCTGTTAGCTTCCGAATACATAGTTCAAGACCTAAGAGGCCAAAGAAATTTAATTAGAAACGCAAATCAAATACTAGATTGGAATAACTTTGAAAAAGCCGCAGTACATAAAGCCGCTGAAATTATCTTTAGAGGGTTTGGTAAGGATTACGAAGAACCTCTTGTTACGGCTCATAACGCCTATAAATCTTCTCTATCGGTTGGTAAATTCAATGTCGATCAGAATAGAACGGCAATGATAGAAGACGACGAAAAAGAGACTAACGTAGGATACATGAGCCGATGAGTACCGCAGTAACCTCTTACGAAGCCTTAGTAAGTTTATTGGAAACTACTTTTCCCAGTGGCTCGGGGTATTTTAGATTACCTAACCCATACAAACCGGAAGAAAATAGCGAGCGTTACCTGTTACAGGGGTGGGGTATTGCAATTGGCCCAAGTAATAACTCAAATAGGTTTGCTGCATGTAAATATAGCGTAAACCGTGGAATTACTATTATACTTACAAGGAAATACCACGCCACAGAATCAGATGTAGATAGCAAAGAGACCACAGAGAAGGCTTTGCTGGAAGATCAAAACACACTTATAGAATCCTTAGAATCGGAAGCGTCAATAAACGGAGCCACTATGTACTCTCGTTATACTTCCGACGGGGGGATTGAATACGTTCGCAGTGATACGGATATGTTTTTGATGATTCGTACACAAGTAGAGATTGAATACATAGAAACATTTACTTAGGGGGAAGAATGGCAGAAAAAAATCGGTCTAGTCAAATGGCAGTGGTAGAAGAAACTACAGCGGGAACTCCCGTTGTTCCTTCGGTGGGAACCGAGTTTGTTCCACTTCAAGAAGGGTTTAGTTTTGAGCCTAATTTTGAAGTTTTAGAAAACGGAGAAATTAAAGCTTCTATCGGGGTAGCAAAACCAATTCAAGGGATTGAAAGCCCAGCCGGATCTATTGACCTTTATTTAAAACATTCTGGTGTAGAAGGTCAGGCACCTAACTACGGCCCACTTTTAGAGTCGGCTTTAGGTTCCGTTTCTACTAACGCTACTCAGCGTACCACTACCACTGGTTCTACAACCACTGTAATTGCACTAGGCGCAGGTGGTGGTGATTTCGCAAGAGGTAAGGCGATTCTTTTAAAAGATTCTACCTATTCTATTCGTCCGGTTCATTCCGTTTCAGGAAACAACTTAACGCTCGGTTTCGCAGTAGCTTCGGCACCTGGGACGGGAATTAATACGGGAAAATGTGTTAATTACGCTGTTGCCTCGGAAGGACATCAACCACTTTCTATGTGGTGTTATCGCGGCGGTGGTGGAGCCATTGAAGTTATTTCTGGAGCTAAGGTAACGGACCTTTCTATCTCTGTTAACGCAGGGGAGTTGATTAACGCTACTTATTCTTTTGAAGGAACAAAATACTATTACAATCCGATTAACATTACCGCTACAGATACAAAGTTAGATTTCACGGACGACGATGGAACTTTTGCTGCCACAATTGCTGCGGATCTATATACAAACCCACATGAATTGGCTTCGGCAATTACTACTGCAATGAATGCAGCAAATAGCGGCGAAACGCATACATGTGTATACTTAGACGCAAGTGGTAAATTTAAGATTACATCTACCGGAACAGTTCTTTCTCTTTTGTGGAATTCAGGTGCTAACACCGCTAACACAATTGGAGATAAAATCGGCTTTAGTACTGCTGCGGACGATACCGGAACCGCTGCTACTACCGGTTATACAAGTGACAATGCACAATCCTGGGCTAGTGGAATCACTCCTTCTTTTGATTCTGCTGATCCTTTGGCTGCCAAGAACCATGAAGTATTGATCGGTGATTCTGACGATACTGTGTGCTTCTGTGCTGAATCGATGACAATTAACCTAGTGAATGACATTGTGAATCAAGAATGTGTATGCGCTGAATCCGGCGTACAAGAAAAGATTCATAACCGTCGAACAGTAGAGGCTCAAATTGTTGGATTCTTAGAGCGTCACGAGGCGGATAAGTTTAACAAGTTTGCCAATAACTCCGATGTAAAGTTTGCTTATAACTTTGGTCCTAAGTCTGGTGGAAACTGGGTAGAGGGTAAGAGTGGTTGTATTTACATTCCATCGGCAACGATTTCGGCTTTCGCTTTAGGAGATTCTAATGGTCTAGTGACCATGGAAATCACTGTCCGCGCATATGTGGATTCTTCCGGTAACGGGGAGTTTTATATAAACTTCTTGTGATCGTCTTTCTACCTCATTACTAGCGGGCTTGCAATATAGCCCGCCATAGTGTTCCATAAAGGTACGGAGGCCACTGAATGAAAACTGTTACTTATATTCCAAAAGCATGTGTTGAGTTGGAGGGTGTTGCACCAGAGTTTTCTGGTTCAATCGAGTTACGAGTTCCAAATTACACCGAAAGAAATATGTTAAAGCGTCTTTTAATGAAGGCTTTTATTAAAGATGGTGAGTTAAATATTGATGCTGGGAAAACTGACGTAATGGCTTTAATGGAAAGAACTGCTGAACTCGTTGAGGAATCTAAAAAGTTTTACATATCTGTAGATATAAAACACGTTTCCGGATCTGAATTTAAATCATTTGAAGATTTGGGTTATGAGCCAAAATGTGAATCCATTCTACAGGAATGTGCGCAAGAGTTGGCAAACGGGATTAGTTTAGGAAAAAACTAATAGCCTCGATCAAAAAACAGTGCCTCTATGCTGATCGGGGTTTAAAGGTTATTGATTCTAGTGAGGCTACTTACTTTTTAAGTGAGTATGTTAACAGACAGTGGTTATCGAAGTTAGGCTACCGCTTTGATCCAAACACTTTAGACGTGATTTCTGCTGAGGCGTTCGTTACAATTGGAGTAGAACTTCAGCGATTGGAGAGGGAAAATGGCGGAAAGGGTAGAGCTAGAACTCGCGGTACTCGCTGAAAAAGCGATTAAATCCGTTGATAACTTTACAAAGACTACTCAGAAGCAATTAGATTCTATTTCTTTTGCGTCTACAGTTTCCGGTATAAATGCGGGTTTTGAATTACTAGATAAAACCGCTGGTTCGGCTTTTCGTACTATTAAAGGGTTACTTGGCGATGCAGTAAACGAGGCCTTAGAATCTGAAAAGGCTACCGTTGCGCTAGCAAACTCTATGCGTCTTCTTGGTGATTTTAGTCAATCAGCAACGGAACAAATGGGCGCTTTTGCGGATCAGTTAGCAAAGACCACGGATGTAAGTGACGATCAGGTTATTTCCGCGCTATCACTTGCCAAGTCTTTTAGGTTAACAAACGACGAAGCAAAGCAAGTAGTAAAGGCCGCCGCTGACCTAGCAGCTATTACTGGGCAAGATTTAAATTCGGCTACTGAAACACTTTCCAGAACATTTAACGGATTAGTTTCTAAAGATTTAAAATCACTTATTCCTGAGCTAAGAAATCTAACAAAAGAGCAGTTAGCTGCTGGTGATGCGGTTCAATTAGTTGGGCAAAGGTTTTTAGATTCAGCGCAAATTACTAGGGATACTTTTGGTGGTTCTGTTAGGGCTGCGAGAAAGTCTTTTTCTGAGCTCTTAGAAGAAATAGGTAAGGTTATTATAAACAACCAAGCATTAAGAAATGCCTTGGTAAATACTTCTTCCGCCTTAGATAACGCAGCTATTGGGGTAAAAGAAAACGCCAGCTCATTTGATAATTTTATAACCAATGTCGTTAAGGCTACTACGGTTACAGTTTTATTTTTTAAAGCAGTGTCTAAGGGGTTTTTAGGTGCTACCGATGAAAACAAAGATCTGCAAGAGGCATTAAAAGAGTTATTTAAAAAACCTAACTCAGAGCCTTTATTAAATGAATTAGAGAAGGTTAAAAAAGCCGCACAAGAAACTTTCAAACAAAGCGAGTCTGATAAAAGAATAAAACAAGAACGCGAACTGGTTCAAGAGAGAGAAAAGTTAGAATCAGAATTTCAGTCAAAAAGAAAAGAATTTTCTAATTTAGGTTTGTCGGAAGTTAAAAGAATAGAAAAGCAGGCCGCCGAAGACGTTTCCCTTATTCGTAAATCATTAAATGCTGGTGTTATAGAAGACCAAAAAGAAGCTGCAGAGTTAATAGCTAAAGTTCAGATTGATTCTGTAAAAAAAGTTGAAGCAGAAAAATTAAAATTAAGAAGTGATTTTGAATCTGCTGAAAGAGCTTTTGATGCTGATAAAAAGAGAAGACTAGATAATATTACCAGGGCCAGAAAAGAAGCAGAAGATGCAGAGCTAGCATTTGATGCCAAGAAAAGAGCTCAAATAGAAGAGGCCGTGAAAGAACCTTTAGGTTTTATAATAAAAGATGTAGCCATTCAATTAAGTACTGGCGGAAATGTATTAGACGGTTTGAAGTCAGCTTTTGATAGAGCGGCTCCAGGGTTAGCGGCGGGGTTTTTGGTAGCTGCTACTAAAGGAGCGCAAGGTGCAGTTGATGCTGTTAGTGGTGCAATAGGGTTTGCAGTAGAATCCATTCTTCCTGGGTTTGGTGCTGCAGCTCAACAGGTGATTGGATTCTTGGCCCAGGGCCCGGAAAAGGTAAGAGAAACTATTTCAGCTTTTGTGGCTGCAATTCCACAAGTAATAGAAAATATTATTTTGTCCTTGCCTGCATTGGTTGGCGCGTTAATAGACTCTTTAAGTGAACTCCCTGCAAAGATAATTGAACGGCTTCCGGAGATAATTACAAAACTAATTTCTGAGCTCCCAAAATTAATAGCGGCTTTTGCTACATTAATGCCAAGGGTTGCTATTTCTTTTGCCACGGCTTTGATTTCTAATCTTCCAAAAATAGTGGAAGGGTTTGCCAAGGAAATGTTAAAAATTCCGGAGCAATTCGTAAAGGCGCTTTTAAATGCAATACCCGGAGGAGGAAACATTGCCTCTGGGGCGGGTGGTATTCTTAAAAAGATTACTCCTTTTGCAGAGGGTGGACGGGTTCCCGATCTTCCTAGGTTTGAGGGCGATAGGTTCCCCGCTAGATTAAATGCAGGTGAGCAGGTTCTTTCTAAAGATTTATCTAGTCAGTTGGAGCAATTTTTAGCTGGTGGACAACAGCAACAACAATCTAACCAGCCAATTATTGTACAATTACAAGTAGGCCAACAGGAGTTGGCTAGAACAATGCTGAATCTTAACCGTGGGGGTTTCCGCGTTTCATGAGCATGCTAGTATTTACAGAAAATGAAATTCTTAATTATACCTATTCTTCCCAGAATACGGATTACCCTTTTACTAATGCACTAAATTTAGAGAAGAGAAGAAAGACGTGGCGAACGAAAGGTTATTGGAAAGTAGTAAGCGGCGAAAACACGATTGTGTTTCAGGAAACCATTGCTACTGATTTAACCGCTACTATTACAGCGGGGGAATATGTAACAGATGCATCTTTTTTAACTGCAATTAAAACCGCGCTAGATGCTGCTGGTGACTCTACTTATACGGTCACTAGGGATAGCACTTCCGATGAAATTAAAATCACTTCTAACGGCTCAGGCGGCGGCGGAGTGTTTAGGTTACAGTGGACTTCGGCAACAGATTTCGGCGATTTAATTGGTTTCGATACAAGTGCCAATGACACGGGAGCACTTACTTACACGGCGGACTTATTAAAAATCCATTCTAGTGAGTGGGCTAGGTTTGATTTTGGCTTTCCCTTTAACCCCACAATGTTTGCGGCTGTGGTAGATAGAAACTCTAATTTAAATATTTCAGGAAACGCCACGATTAAATTACAGGCCAGCGCAACGGACGCATGGGATACACCGGCGGAAGAGTTTACCATTACGCATAGAGACAATATGCTGGTTTATGCCTCTGCTACCGGGATAGCCACGCAGGGTTATAGGTATTGGCGTTTTGAAATTATAGATGCGGATAATTCAAATGGTTATTTAGAGTTTGGTGCTTTGTTCTTGGGGGATCACATTACTCTTTCAAGAGGGTGCCCAGCGTTTCCATTGCAATCAAGATTTATTGACCAGTCGGTAGTGGAGTACAGCGAGTCTGGGCAGACGCTGGTAGCAAAAAAACCAAAAACCCAAATACACATTCTTAATTGGGAAAAGTTAACCAAGGGTGATTTGGAATTATTAGAAAACCATTGGAATGAAAAGGGGCAGCATACCTCTTTCTTTATCTGCATGGATATAAATTCTGCGTTTTCCACGGACGGTTTAACGTGGGTTCGTTTGGTTAAGTTCCAACAGGAGCCTGCGGCGCAGTTAGTTTCCCCTAATAATTGGTCGTTTAATTGGCAATTGAGGGAAGAGTTATGACTTGGAAAATGATGGGCCAGCCTTTTTCTACTTCCGATATTTCCTCTACTATTCCAGTGTGGACGCAAAAATTTAAAGTAAAATCTACCGAAACACCAAAGATTCTTTTAGGAGTAAACTTAGGATTAATATTTTACGGTAACCCTGTATTTACATTATTACGTGCGGAAATTTGGAACGAGCAGGTAAGTAAATTAATAGATGTTTCTTCTAATTCTTATTCTAAGGCCAATGTATTTAGTAACACGCATGCGTTTAAACATGTGGGATTTACTTTCGATAAAATTCATTTGAAGCCGAATGTTAATTATAATGTAACGATAAGGCCAACGGTTTACACGGGTAATTCGAGTTCACACATAGCTTGGAGGCACGGGTTTCCTGATCCTCAATACACCACAAATATTACTACCGATATTATATGGAGCATGAATGTCCCCTATGATGTCACATTTATAGTAGGGGATTTGTGACATACGCGGATAATATAGAATCGCATGAAATAGAAAAGCACACTCTTATAGTAGTGCACCCGCGCATTCGCGTAACAAATTGGACCAACGTAAGTGGAAGCATTTGGAAATCTCCTTTCTCCTTTGGTGTTGTTTCCCGCGTTTGGTCCACCTATAACAATGATAATGGATTAACTCAGGGGAGCTCTTCAAGTGTCGGATCTGGAGAATTTTACCACGATTATTATACGAATGAGTTGTTTGTATTTAGCTCTACTGATCCTGATTCTGACACTTTTCCAGGTAGAACGGTGGAGTTTAAACTTAACCTTTCTGATAAACAATTTACTGGACCGTGTGATCCACTGGATTCATCATCGCAAGTAGTAGAATGGCGAGCGGTATTAGGTACAGTTCCTTTTTCACAAAATGGATCAAGAGATAATGCTTACGGTTTTGTTCCCATGGTAGATGGAGCTATTTCTATTTCTAACCATGAAGGTTGGATGAATCCATTTTTACATGAAGGTTCTTTCACTTTCGGAGTTGTAAAAGGTTATATTTTAGCCTCAAACGAGCTCGACACTTCTCTTACCAAACAAATATTTTTCGGCTATACCTCAGGGCTAAGGTACTCAGGGGAAAAGGTTTCCATAACTACAACAGACGCAATTAGGTTCTTTGATCGGCAATTCACAAACAGAAAAATTACAGAAATAAGTGGGTATGTATTAGATCCCGCCACCACTTCTGCTGGTCAAGAATATAAAATAAGAAAACTATATGGAGCTCATAGCTCTATTCAGCCTATAAATATTGAATACACCGAAGCGTTTGGAACAAATAATAATAGATACTGGTTGACTCACGATAGAGCAAAGTCATTAGATGGATTAACTTATCTTAGTCCAGGCACTGTTTCTTATACGGTAGACCACTTAGCGGCTAATACTTCCACTAGAACATACACGACCACACAACCAAAAATTCAAGTAGACGATACGGTTCAAATGACTAGATCTGCGGTAAACAAATACGTCAAGGTAACAGCAGTAGGTCCAGATTATTTTGACCATGAAACGGTTACTGGATCGGCGGCTTCTGGAGATACGGTAATAAGATATTTTGTTGGTAATTTATATGTGGAGTTTACACCTGGCGATGTTCACTTGCTTTATGCTGGTCTTCATTATGGTGTTTTTACAGATGCAACAAATAACATTCATGGAATTCAGCTTGGAAACAATTTCGAGGGTGTTTATTTTGCTACTACCGCTATTAATCCTGCTGTTGCTAAGTTTAGCGCAAGGGTTTACGGACATACAACACTAGATCAATATTCTGATTCTACAGATGTAGCTGCTACGGTAACTAACGGCGGTATTGTTGCTAAAAGCGTGGCAATGATTTATAGGTTTTTAATTGAATCGGGGTTTAGTGCAGACGATATAGATGAGCAGTCTTTTAAAGACGCAACGGCTGATTCATTTTCTACTGGTGTATTAATTCCAGACCAATGGAATGGCAATCCCCCAACATATAGAGAAGTTATAACCAAGTTACTTTCTGGAAACCTTTACAGGTTAGCGTTTTCAGAAGTGGGCAATGCTCTTAAATTGTCTTTAGTGGAAATTGAACCGCTTCCGGTAACTACTGATTACGAGGCCGATGATACAAATTTCGGATCGTTTGAATACGAGCATGATTATGGAGATATTTATTCTACGGTAAATGTAACGGTAGACAAAAGAGAGTTTCCGCTTTCTGGGCAAGGTGGTTCTGAAAGTGTTACCTATGATTCATCGATAGCCGCCAATCTTCATTTTAAGAGCTCTATATTTAATGTGGATTCGTACATGTATGATGGAACCGAAGCCCAGGCCGTGGCGGATCGTTATGGCTTTATTCTTGGGGATAGGCGTGGGTTTTACACGTTACGGTTTGGATTAGAATATTTAGACAAGTCTAATTTAAATTCTTCGTATACTATTTCTAGAGAAAAGCTTCCAGGGTTTGAATATTTAGAAGGTACTTTAAATAGTAGAAAAATGGTTGTTGTGGAAACGACAAAATCATCTAATGGGGTTAAACTTACGTTAGAAGACCAGCGCGGGATAGAAGAAAACGCAGGTTCTTGGTAAAGGGAGATTGAACAAATGCTGTCACGTCAATATGAGTTTTCAGTTGGTTTTGAAACTGGCACGGTGCCCAATCCTTCTACTCCGACGGATGATTACGACCAGGTGTTTTTATCATTTCTTACTGGTTCTTATTCTAAGAAACCTCAAGTAACGGGAACAAAAGGTTCCCCTCAAAGTATTGTTGCTGGAACTGGGATAGTATTCGCGGGAATTTTAACTGACTTTGAACACATTTGGTTTGTACAGGGCTCGGGCGGTGCGGTTGATGTTTCTGCTAACCCACAAATAGCTGCGGGTACAGCGGTTGGCCAGAGTTTAAAAATAATTGGATGCCATGATACAAACACAGTCAAGTTAGAGCATGGGACTGGATTGATTTTAAATGGCGAGTGTTTTCTTGCTAACGGTTCGGTAATTTCCCTGGTATGGGATGGAACAAATTGGAATGAGGTAAATAGAAATGGTATCTAAAATAATTTTATTAATGTGTGCAGTGTTTCCTTTGATGGCGTGTGCTGCTACTGAAAGAAAAGTTGATGCGGGGTTTATTGAGTTTAAAAACCAAACATCACCGAGTAACCCCAATGCAGGTTATGGAAGACTTTACAGGAGTTCAGTAGACAGTAAATACCACATATTAAATTCGGCTGGTGTAGATGTTTCTCTCTTAGATACATCTAGCTCTATTGATGTTTCGTCTGCTACCGGAGTATTGGCATTGGCTAATGGTGGTACAAATAAAAACTTAACCGCCTCCAATGGTGGGGTTTGTTATTCCGATGCTGATTCTCTTGAATTGTCAGCGGTAGGATCTACCGGTCAGGTTTTTCAATCTAATGGTGCGGGAGCTCCTACATGGTCGACTCCTACTTATCCAAGTGCGTCTGGAAGTGCTGGAAAGATTCTAAGAGCAGATGGAACAAACAATCTTTATTCCACTGCTACTTTCCCAGACACGGTAACAGCTAATGGTGTTTTATACGGCTCGGCTTCAAATATTTGGAGTGTGCTAGCTACTGCAAATACTTCGTCGTTTGTTACTGATTCTAGCGGAAACATTTCTTGGCTTTCCGGCTCTACTGCCAATCGATTACTAAGAACGAACGGAACGGCAATTTCTTTTTCACAAGCTGATTTAACAACTGATGTTACTGGAGCTTTACCTATTGCCAATGGAGGAAGTGGTCAAACCACTGCTAACGCAGCATTAAATGCTTTCCTTCCATCGCAAACAGGGAACGGTACAAAGTTTCTACAAACGGACGGAACAAATACCTCGTGGCAGACGGCTAGTGGTGGTAGTAGTACGGTGTACCAAGCAACATTTAAACACTCTTCTGGTAACGTTTCTCTTTCTAGCCCTAACTCCCCCGGTTCTTTTGGTAACTTTAGTGGAGCTTGGGGAGCAACCACAACAATTGTTAATACCAATATGGGCACTATCTCTACTGCCAGCGGCGTGCCAGGGTTTCAGTTTACTCCACCAGTAACAGGGGAATATGAAATAACAGTAAACTTCCCAATTAAACTTAGTAATTCTGCGGAGGCCAGTGAAATTGTTTTATTTGATGGAACAACAAATATTGCGTTTTTAGAATACGGATCATCCGGCAAATCTGCAAATGAACAAACTCCTGTTTCCATAACTGGTGTTTACGATGCAACAACAACATCGGCCACCACAATAAGTATAAAAGGAAACGTTTCCACAGGATCTTTAAGTATTGGAAATTTTTCTGGTTGGGGAGCTGCCGGAATGTGGTCGGTAAAAAAAATTAACTAAGGTTTTTTATGGGCGGGAAATGGTTTAAACAGTTTGAAGCACTAATCTGGGCAGTATCCATTGGGGTTTCTATTGTTGTTTACGCCTATGGTGCGTTTGCAACGAAAGAATTTGTGAACCAAAAAGTTGAACTAATGAACACCAAGCATGAATCGGCGGTTTCTCTTTTAAAAGAAATTAGAGAAGACGTTAAGGATATAAAAAAAGATATATATAGGGTTAGTAAATGATAAGCGGAGAGATAAAAAACTACGTGGTTCGCTATCCACATGTTTCCGTTTATCCAGACTATCAACCAGACGGAAATTCCCCTGTTTACTTCGCTTCCTATTTAGCAATTAAAAGAAGGTTTTTAGAAATCACAATAGACGATAAGTTTTGGTTCCAAGATATGTACAATGATTGTTTGGTTGAGCCTGGGCTTACTGATAGGGGCTCCCACAAGCGTGGTGATAGAGAAACACATGATAACCCTATTGGTCTTGCCTATGCTTCTTGTGTTACTGGAGACTTCAAGGCTTGCATAGAAATTTATGCGTATGGGAAAAAGCATTGGTGGTTTTATAACAATGCGAAATTAACCGGGCTAATTCTTAGAAAGACATGGCACGGTAGAATGCCTGGGTTTGTTCAACACTTGAAACTAGGGTTAAGGAAGAAACTTAATTGGTTCGATCAGCTATGGTGGTACCTGGCAGTGGCGTTTAATAGGGGGGAAAGCGGGCTCCAGCTTTCATTCATAATGATTGATATGTATAAGATTCAACCGTACAAATATAGTTTATTGGACAAAGCTGTAAAAAGATTTGAATCATCGGTTAGAAGAAAGTACCCTAGATTAATGGGCGATGTTTTTGAAATATACTTTAAAAAGCCAGCTCATCCATTTGCTAAATATATGCAGGGAAGATTATGATTAAACTATGTTTGCTTATTTTGAGTTTCTTAATAATGCAGAGTTGTTCCTCAAAGAGGATCATGAAAGATTGTATTCATATTAACGATAGTTTTTATGAGTGTGTAAAACCATAAGGGGGAATAATGGAACAGGCGATAATTAATTTTGTTTTGGAGTTTGCGGCTAAGTATCCACAACTAGCTGTACTTTTTATTGTGGTTGGCGTTTTAAGAATGGTTTTCAAACCGCTATTTTCTTTTCTAAGAATGGTAGCAGACGCAACTCCTACTGTTTCCGATAACTTACTATTGGATAAGGTACAAGCCTCTAAGGTATACACGGCAATAGCCTGGTTTATAGATTACATTTCTTCTGTTAAATTGCCTTATTACGATATTAAAAAGTAATGCCAATACTTCCTTACCTATTTAAAGCCTTAGCCAGTGGCCTTTCTTTGTGGGATAGCAAAGAAAAAACTAAGTATGAGGATAAAAGGTTAGAGCTAGAAAATCTTTATTGGTCTGAGTTTAATAAGCCAGAGTTTGAGGGCAATCCAAATGAAATCAAAGATCCTACAAAATATCGTAATAGTGCTATTCTTGGTAACGTCGAATTTGAGTTGTGCCTCCTTGCCGAAGCATTCCACTCCGCAAGCTCCAGAAAATAGAAGTTACTATATTTGTCCGGAGCTCGATGGGTTTTGTTACTACTATGTTTATTGCGAAAAAGGTTTCCTTGGTAGCTGTAAAGAAACAGGTAAATTAATAAAAATCTTGTTTAGCGATAAAAGTGAAATTCAGAAACTAAAACTAATGGGGCACACGTTAAAACCTAAATCGAAGTAGTTTCCTGAAAATTATCTTTGCCTATTATCTTAACTTTCTTTTTTCCTTCTAGCTCATAAGTGAATCGAAATCCGTCTACCTTTGGGTAGTAGATGTCTATTTCCCCGGGGATTTCCATGATCACACGTTTATTAAATCCCCTCATAAGGTAGAGGCCTTTTTTCTTTTCAATTTGAATCTGAACTGTCGATGCCATGTAGTTTAACTTTCTTTTTAAGCCCTATAACTCTTCCGTTACATGGGCGGATCCACTCTATACAGAAAGATGAAACAAAAAAATGTTTTCCGTCGGTTTCACAAATATAGAATTGATTCCCAAGCTCCTCGTGTGTTCCCCTGATAATACATTCAAACGGTGTTTCGCTAGATGATTCTTTTAATATAACCCGACAATTGTGCCAAAGGGTTTCCATTCCCTAATTTTAGCTTTAATCGCATGAGGCATAAATACAAATAGTATACCTGTATTGATTTCCTATTGGCCCATTAAAAGTATAGGTGCATGGCCCATAACCTTCTGGCGCGTGCCCAAGTTTTGTTTGCCATACATCAAAGTCTACCTGGTCAAGTGTTTTATCGGAGATTATTTCAAAGGTAATGGTACTATTTACGCCAAAACCAGAACTGGAAAGTTTTCTCGCTGTGGTACCGGGCTCAATTTCAATTTCTAATTTCAGCGGTTCCATAGTCTTCCCCTTTCATTGCGGATTTTAATTCTCTCTTGGCGCAATCTTGTAGATAAAGAAGTGATTGCTTTGCCTGAGTGTGGTTTTTAATGGAGGTTTTTTCGAGCTCTATTTCAATCTGAACTATTACGTTTGCAAGTGAGGCTATTAGTTGGGAGTTGATTATCATTCGAACCTCGCAAACTTAGTATTGTAGCCACAAATAGTTAACAATTCTTTCAGGGGAATTTTTAGAAATGTGGATAGATTTAGGGCGGTTTGGATATGTAGTTTTCTTTCCCCTTTTAATAGCCTAGAAATGGCACCCTGGGATATGTTTAAGGCGTTCGCCAAGTCGCATTGGTTGAGTTTCTTCTCGCGTAAAATAGCACATAATTCCGCGTGTTTTCGTATCATTGCTAACCTCCGATTATTACAAGTAAATAAAATATACCTTTTTTATTGTACTTTGTAAATAGTTATGCCATAATGTATATATAAGGTTAAAGATTGAAAGGGCTAAAAATGAAAAAACTTAAAGTTACATTCTCGGCACCTAAATACTTGGCAAAAGAATTTAAAAAACCAGTTTGGCAGCGCGTACCAAGTGGAACCGCCAGCTGGGTTGAATTTCATAAGACCAAAGAAGACGTTAACCTACGCGCATTAGCACTTAATTTAACCATAGTTAAAATTGAGGAAATTATATGAACCAAGAAACACTAATTAAATACTGGAAAATATTAGATTACGAGAATCAAAAAGCCGGTGGTTTAGATGAGGAAACTATTAGATATAGTTCCGAGGGAACTACATACCTACCCCTTGATAAAGAGTCGTGCATTTTTGTAGGCGAAGAGGTTACTTTTTTGGTGCGAGCCAGTGGGCATAGAATAACTACAATGGAAGAAATTCCTGAGTGGGTGATAAAATGAGTGACATTATATATAAGTATAAAGGAATGCAGATAGCTGGTTTTTATGTTGGAAAAACTAAATTTTACCGAGTACTTAATCTAAGTATTCCTGCTGTATTTACCAAACTGAAAGATGCTCGAGCCCATATTAATAAAATTAACAAGGAGTAAAAATGAAAAAAGTTAAAAGAGTTAAGCGTTACCATGTTTATTGTGTGGAGCTACATGGGGAAAGAGAAGGGTTTGAATTTAAGACTATAAAAAATGCCCTTGCTTTTATTGAGGATGTGATTAAAAAGTTCCCTGAATTAATAATAACTATAGAGGTAAGTATACAATGAAGTCTGAATGGAAAACGCTTTTGATTGGATTAATAGATCGGGAAATAAAAAACATTACTGAATTTTCCTTAACCATGAATTCCTACCCCGATATTTATAGCCACCTAATGAAAGAAATTGCCCAGCTAAACGCGCTCAGAGAATATTTGGTCTATTCAAATTAATAGTTTCTTTTCCCCAACTCATGCTATATAGAAAAACGTGTCAGGGGTAAAACAATTTAATCTGCTTTTATTGTCAGCTACCTCTGACTTTTTTAGCCCTTGGATTTTTCCAGGGGCTTTTTTATTGTTAGGGGTATATGCACGTTAAAATAGATCAATCTAAACTTGATAAAATCGAACAGGCCGCACTTTTACTACAAATGTTACTCTCTGGGCTTTCCCATGAGGAAAGAGAGGCTATAAGACAAATAGGCTTCTCTAGGGCAGAACAGAAGTTTCTTCGGCACCATTGCTTTCTGCTTATCGGATTCCTTCGGGTGTTTGCAGGTAAGAAAGTGGGCAAACCTGAGAAGCTAGAAAGACGCTTCGACGCAGCACTTCATTTAAATAAAAAGTTAAAGTAATGGTTTAAGTGTTGCGGCGAGTAGAAAGAAAAAAAGAAAAACCAGGTTTTGGAGGTTTACTTCCGCTGCCTGGTTTCGTAGTCTAGATTTGCGATTAAGACTTGTCTTTAGAGTTAACAAAAAAACTCAAAATTACAAATCAAAAATCGCAAAGAAATGAAAAAAATAGTTAGGCGCATAGTCCTATCATTTAAATTTCTTCAAGGAAGTTAAGCCTAACCTTGTCAAAACAGGTTTTGGAATATTGCAGTAATGCGTATTCAAATAGGAAGTTAGATTTGAGTAGGGTGGGCCAGTGTAACCTTTTCCCTAAGAAACCTCGCTGGTAATAATACTCACCTAATTTTCCTATCATAATTTTTATGAAGGGTTTTTTATTTAATCAATAGGATGAAATTCAGGAAGAGTTTTTGTCTAGGAGCGCTTTGTTAAGGTTGACTCTCCAAAGTACAGGGCCGAAAGGCTGAAGCCTCTAATGTAGGCAGCTTGTTTTAGTAGTAACAAGTAGTTGATTGAATATAGGATCTATAAATAAATACGGGTACCGAAACAGCCAACTCTCCATAGTAGTTAGAGTGGAAGGGTTTGCTTTTGCCTAAAGTTTAAAACAAAAGGATTCTTTATGGGAAATCTTATTAAGAAAGTATTCAGCACAAAGCTTGCCAAGTCGTATTGGATTTCTAAAGTTAATCAGGCTCCAGTGAATAATATTCCATGCTTTTCCTTGGAAGAAATTGAATGGATTAAAAACAAAGAAGTGACTACCGAAGAACTTGAATATATTTATAAAGCAAAACTAGAAAACAGTGCCTTTGAATTCATTCCCAAAGAGCAATTAAAACAGGGCGCCATTGTTGAAAAAAAAGACGATAGGCCGGAATCGGTTAAACAAGCCCAGAAAGAATTTAAAGAGGCTATTGAAAAAATGTTTAATAAAAAGATCCCTTAGTATATAAGGTTTTCAGAGGTAGAAAATGACAAAGCTAGACAAGATTTCCGATGATCTATCGGAATTAAATAAATTATTTCAAATGCTAGAACAGGGCCTAATTGAGGCCGAATCTGAGGAAGAGTTAACAAAAGAGCTCTCCGAGTTATTTGAGCAATCCGAATTCGCTTTAAAAGAAAAAGCTGATCATTACGCATACACGCTGCAAAGATTCGAGGGGGAAACAATTCCCTTCTTGAAAAAGAGGGCGGAAAAGTTTTCATCCGCCTCAAGGAGAATAGAAAGATTTTGTGATTTTCTCCGGGCAAACATCAAAACAAATCTACAAAGAAATGGGATCACGGAATTACGTGCCTCGAGCTTTGCTTTTAAATTATCCAAGACAAAGCCCAATTTAAAAATCGATGCGGAGGATTTAATTCCCGAGGATTTCAAATACACGGAAACCAAAACCCTGATCGACAAAGAATCATTACGCCTTGCGCTAGACGCAGGGGAAATAATAACCGGAGCGCACCTTGAGGAAGGTGTTGCGTTAAGAATTGGAGTAAACAATGGGAAATAACACAGAGAATCAAGTGGGATTGTTGGCTTTCTTGGAAGTACAGAAAGCTATACCCGCTATTAAACGCACAGAAACGGCCCACATTCCAACAAAGGGGGGAGGATCATACGCATATGAGTACGCGGATCTTTACACGGTGCTAAAACTAATTACGCCAATTTTGAATAAAAACGGATTTATTTTAACGCAACCAACAAAACTTGTAGACGGAAAACAGGTATTAGAAACCAATCTAATTCATGTTTCTGGCTATATGCACAAAGGGGAAATAATTCTACCGGATTTTTCTACTCAAGAGATGCGGGCCCAAGAGTTGGGAAGTTTAATAACTTATTTTCGCAGATACTCTCTTGTTTCAATACTGGGGATCAACATTGAAAACGAAGACGACGACGGAGCAGCAGCATCTACAGGAAACCCTGCCAGCGAAAAACAAAAAGAATTTATTATAAAACTTTGCAAAGAGAAAAACATTAACCAAGACCAATTAAAAATCTTACTTGCTGAACAAAAATCCACATGGGGAGATATGAGTTCTTTTATTGCTAGTAAGGTAATCAAAAAACTACAGGCGTGAGAAAAAAAGACGTTAAATTTCGGCAAGCGATTAAAAAGATGCCTTGCGTGGTATGTGGCACCACGCCAAGCGATCCCGCGCATATAGTGCCTTGGAATGTTTGCGGTAAAGATGAGTGGTATTCCATGCTGCCCCTTTGTAGGCGCTGCCATAGCACTCAGCACCGCACTGGTTGGAGATTATTTTTAGAAGATAAACCAAAACTATGTGCACTTTTAAAAGAAATGGGATGGAATTGGGAGTACACATTAGGAAAGTTTATTATTTATAGGGGGGAAGATGTTCGAGATAGGGGAGAAAGTTAGATATGGCGAAGACATTGGCGAAGTTGTTTACGATCCTATGCAGAGCTCGCAGACGATCTTGGTTGATTTTAATGGGCTAACAGTACGGTTCTATAAAGACGGAAAACCTGCAGGGTGGGGCTCGGGAATGGTTTTAAAAACGCAGCTAAGAAAAGTAGAGGAGCCCTATGAGCATCCTTAATTGTCTTTTCTTTATTCATTTATTTATCACAATAATTTTAGTTTTCTTTTGTGTAATGGCATTTATAAAGTCGAGGTAAACGTGTGGGAATATAAGGTAATGCGAAATATTTATTTTCCTCAGTTGGAAGAGCTAGGAAATGATCGGTGGGAATTAGTCTCAATTAGTTTTTATCCAATGGCAGGAGAACAAATCTTTTATTTTAAAAGACCGAAAATAAACCAAATAGAAAAGGAGATGGATTAAATGAAGGAGGCTGTAACAGTAATAGGTGGCACATTTATTATTTTTATATTTGCCGTATTTATAATTTCAATATTAGCCAATAAATATGAAGAATACTCATGCAAGCGTAAAGGCGAATTAATGGGAAAACAGAGTTATTATTCAATGCCCACAAGGTGCATGGTTAAAGATAAAAACGAGTGGATTCCAATGAATTCATTAAGAACGATACGAGAATAAAATTAAGGAGAAAAGATGAAAAATACAACCATAGGCGCAGTAATAGGCGGTCTAGTAACTTACATTATGGTATCTTGCACCACACCTCCCCCTCCCACAAAACAAGAACCAATTAAGCCAATAGAAAACGCTTGCACTACTAAAGTTTGGAAAGACAGGGGATTAATGCCTACGGGTTTTGCAAAAGGTATAGCCGCAAGTTACAAAGCAGCAATTGCAAGAGGGGAAGTTGGTAGACCGCTGGGTTCGCCTGAAACCGATGCGCTTGCTTATTATGGATTAAAACCAGGTAATGAACTACGCAAGACCTATACGTTTCTTATTGGGCTTGCGATGAGGGAATCTAGCGGGAACTACACTTTAGGACGGGACTATACGGCCAAAGGAATACAAAACGCCATGAGCGCAGAAACGGGAGCGTGGCAATTTAGTATGGACGCAATTAATCGTGATCCAAAATTAAAAGAAATTTATCAGTACACTAAAGCAGAAAATTATAACTGCATGAATGAATTATATGGGGACGGTATCCGTATTCGCACAGATGGTTATATAGATCAACCAGCCGAAGGGTTAGCATTTCAAAAGCATTTCCGTAAGTGCGCAGCGGCTCAGGCAGAATATGCAGCGGTAATGATTCGCGCAGTAAGGAAACATTTTGGCCCGATTAATCGCAAGGAAGTGGAGTACATTCCCGCATGTGAAGAGTGGCTAAGGAGTTTAGAGTGAAATTTTCCGAAGTGTTACCCGCTTTAGAACAAGGGAAAAAGATTAGAATGTTATCGTGGGTAAAAGGTAGTTCAATCGACAAAGACAGCAAATACATACAATTTTTTAGCGCAAGTGACCTACTTACTTCCGAATGGGAAATCCTCGATGAGCCGAAGCCCAAGGTTAAAGTGAAGTTGTTGGCGTACACAAATAAACCAGCCCACACACATCAAGGATGGTCTATTTGTCTATTTCCTGAAGGAACAGAGGTTGATTCTAATTGGTGGACTCGAGTGCCAGCTTTAGACTGCGAAGTGGAGCGTGAAGAGTGATTGCGATAATTGTAGCGGTATTAATCTATATATTCATTGGCTGTACACTTACCGGATATGCAGCAGAAGAGGCAATTAGTAAAGGAAGAAGAGAACTTGATCCTAGTGAAATAATGATAAGCGTTTCTTTGTGGCCATTCATCTTATCCCTATGCTTCGGCACCCTAATTTATAGGTGGTTTAAATGAACCAAAAAGAAATTGAGCTGCGGGATAGGCTGGCTGAGGAGTCGGCAACTATCGAAAGAGAATCAGCCAGAAAGTGCTGCGAAGGTTGCGATTTAAAATATTTTCAAACAGGAAGACACCAACATGTTAAAGGTTTTATCGCTGGTTTCAACGCTTGCTCTGCTTATCGGGACAAGCGGGAGAGGGTGATGATTAAGGCGCTTGAGTCTAGCTGTTACTGCGATGAAGGCTGGTACCAATCAACGGAACCATGCGAGGCATGTACTGCACTAGCCAAAATCAGGGGAGAGGGGAAAGAATGAATTGTGTTTATAAATTAAAGCTACACGAAATGAAAATGTTTGGCAATGTACAGGATGCCTTAGCCACAACAGCCCTCAGGGTTCCTGGTGGATGGGTTTATTCAACTTTTGACAAGAGCCACAACATCGGAAGCTCTGTTTTTGTCCCGTGGAACAACGAGTTTCAAGAAGAAGAAGAAACCCCCCACGAGCCAGAGCGATGCTCACATGGAGTTTTAATGCTTGATAGATGCTTTACCTGTGATCCGAATATTGGAGTGGAGAATAGGAAATAATTTTGGCAAGGGCTATGGTGCCCCGATGGAAACTAGGGGGGCTGCACAGATCACAGTCTGTAACACCTAAAGCCCAAGCCATTTAGGAGGAATATGAGTTACAACAAACAATTACGATGGACTAGGCTTTCGTTGGTAGATTCTTCATTAAGTCTACGATCCGCTGTGTTTTTCATTGAAAAAGCAATTGGAGCGGTAGATTGTCCAGAGGAATACAAAGGGCTTCTTAAAACTGGTGTAATTAATTTTAACGAAATTTTAGAGCGGTTACAATTAGCACAAGAACAATTAGATGATTTAGCAAGGAAATCCAATGAACCCAAAACTTAAAGAACAAATGGAAAAGGCTGCGAAGGAACATGCGCATAATTGCTTCCCAAGTAATTGGGGAGGAAAAGACGGTACGCATGAGGTCCACTTGCAGAATCAGCGCGATAGTTTCCTAGCCGGAAGCACATGGATGGCAGATAAGTACGCTCCTTTGGTAAAGGCATTAAAGGAAATCGTTGTCGAGGGTGAGCTAGGTGGATCTGGAACCGATGCAGATATTGCGCTTAAAGCACTTCAGGAAATTGGGGAGGATAAATAGATGGACAAAAAAATAATAACAATAGCGGTTAACTTAGAGGAATATAAAAAACTATTGGATGATTCTAATTTTCTCCAAGCACTACGAAGTTGTGGCGTAGATAATTGGGAGGGTTATGGAGATGCTCAAGACCTTCTTAAAACATGGAAAGAACAAGAGGCAGAATTAAAATGAAAAAAGCTGACTTTACACCAGAGCAAAAGATGTTTTTAGCAAGCATCAATGAGTCTATGGAAGAGATTGCCGAAATATTTAAGAAGGTTAATTTAAAGTTGGAGTTGGTTATAACTCAAATTAAAGAGGAGAGTTTAGGGGATGAAGATAGTAGACTTTTCCGCAGGAAACCGCGCAGTGTGGTTTAATAAAAATCACCCAGATTGCCTTTTTCTTGATAAGCGAGAAAGCGTAAATCCCGATATGGTTGTAGATACTACAAAACTTCCATTAGATTTTGATACTGATTTTGACTTGGTTGTTTTTGATCCACCTCATATTAATTTTGGTAAAAACTCCAACATGGCCAGAGTTTACGGGCACCACACAACCAAAGAAATTCTTGAGCTTGTCGAAGGATCTGGGAGAGAGGCTTTTAGGATAACAAAGCCCAGCGGTTTAATGGCGTTCAAGTGGAATGACCACGATATAAAATTGGACCGCATTTTAAAGTTAATGCAGCAATGGGAGCCGCTCTTTGGCGCTCTTACTAAGGACGGACCTGGATCTAAAACTTATTGGGTAATGTTAAAAAAGAGAAATCTGAACAATGGAGAGGATTAGGGGATGAATACAGAAATTAAATTTGAAAAAATTCATCGGGTAAGGCTTCCTTTTGACATGAGAAGCAAAGACCCAAAGAAGGACTGTGGCATACACGGGCTTGATGTTTGGTTTATTTTAAGTGGACCAAAAGGAGCAACACAGTTTATGTTTAGTGTGAACGCATACCTACCACATGTTGTCACTAGACAAACACATGGGGACGCTGGCTTATACTCTGGCTATGATGTTGGGTATCACTCAACGTATCCAATGTTTGAGGGCCAAGAGCAAAGTGACTGCGATATACTTCCTGGTGGAAAATGTTACCACGATGGATCTTCGCTTTACGCTGCGGATAAATGTAAGGAGTTTTTCTCGATTAAAGGGGAAAGAATAGACCCACACGTTTGGAAGTTTTTAGAGGAAGAGTACATGCGTACATTCGAGGGGAAAAATGATTCTACTAGCACTACTATTTAGCTTCACGGCACATGCAAACCCAGACGATTGGGCGAAGGAAAATCTAGCGTGGGATATTGAGCGTAGGCATATAGCTTCGACCGCAAGCGATATTGGATTGTTTTCGCTAGTTGGCGGCTCAATTATCTACACAGCAATTAACCAAAAGGAGAAACGATGGCAGCACGTATCGGGCGCAGTAGCGGCTCACGCTTTGAACCAAGGGCTAAATCAGGCAGTAAAGCATCTAGTAGGAAGAGAAAGGCCGGACGCAAGCGACAACAAATCATTCTATTCGGGTCACAGTTCTAGCTCTGCATTATCTGGAATTTTACTTTGCAAACAAAACAGAAAGCTATGTGGACCGGCACTAGGATTGGCTGGATTAACTGCCTATCTGCGTGTGGGCGCCAATCGCCACTGGCTGTCGGATATTGGAATAGGATTAATGGCGGGGACGGTTAACGGGCTTCTTATTCCACAGGTTATAATAAAATGGTAAGTTGGTTTTTTAAACAACAACAAAAATTTATTGGTAAAAGATTTGGAAACCTTCAAATAAAGGAAATCCTTGATTGTGAGCAAGGAAAATCAAGGAAATGTGTTGCTGTCTGTGACTGTGGGAAAACAAAAACAATAAACCTTAAACACATTAAGCGTGGAGCAATAATATCATGTGGTTGTATGCAAGGATCTGGCTCAAAAAGAAGAGGCGATTTAATTGCTAAGAAACTTATTGGAAAGAAATTTAATAGATTAACCATTCTTGAAATAAGATCACGTAAAAATAATACAAAAATAGCAATATGTTTGTGTGAGTGTGGAAAAGAAACAACGACAGAATTAAGCCTTGTAAAGGGCGGACACACAAAATCATGTGGATGCTTACAGGCAGAAACAAAGCTACGCCATGGTTTTTGTGGCCATCGTGTTTATAGTATATATAAAGGAATGATTAGAAGGTGCTATAGCCCCAATAGCAGTTATTACCAAATTTATGGTGGCAGAGGGATTACTGTTTGTAATAGATGGCGCAAGGGGTTTAAGTTTTTCTTGGAAGATATGGGATTACCGCCATCGACAAAACACTCTATAGACAGAATAAATAACGACGGTAATTACAATAAGGAAAATTGCAGGTGGGCGACAATAAAAGAACAAGCAAGAAATAAATCTAAACACGTTAAAATAACGATAGAGCAAAAAACTAAGTGCCTAGCAGAGTGGTGTGAAATATATAAAATGAAATATCCAACTGTTAGCGCAAGAATTAAAAGAGGATGGAATCCAGAAAAAGCCCTTACCACTAGGCCAGATAATCAATTTAATTGGAGGTTACGGTAGTGGTAATATTTCCCCTTCCCTGGGTAATATATGAACGCTTTGGCTCGCACTAACCGTACACCGGAGAGTGGTCTGCCTGATTATAGATTTAAGTAATGCAAAAGGAGAGCCAGGATGAAAGAATGGTTTGAAAAACATAGAGGCATAATTATAGATCTGCTTCAAGATAGATCGGAATACGAAGGGGAAGACGGGAGAGCTACGGTTGCTTTAAAAGAATTACGAATTGAGCCAATCGAACCAGACTTAGAAAACTGCACCATTCGAGAACTAGAAATGTTTAAGATAGGCTTTGAACACGGGAAAAGAGTGGAGAGAGAGAAGAAGTGAATAAAATCCACATAAGAGGAATACCAATCCCGCCAACGTCTAACAAGATGTATTGGGCCAGAACATTTAAAACTAAAACAGGTAAAATAGCCGCAAAGTTTAGTAGTTCAAATGAAAAAATAAACTACGAAAAAGAATTTCTGCACTGGGCACTAAAAAACAAAGCACTTCTTTTAACAGTAAAACCTGAATTAGAAAAATGGATCAGTAAAAAAAACGGAATGATTTACCTAGATTTCTATTTCGCTCTTCCAAGAGAAGAACTACTCACACTAAAAAACAAACCAAAGAAAATAGACGCATCAAATAGATTAAAAGTAATTAACGATGAGTTATCAAAGGCCATAGGAATAGACGATAAATACTTTCATGGCTCCTATAGATTCGTTATATCTGAATCAAATACACGATACTGTGGGATATATTTATCAGAAACAAAACTCTACACCGCAAAGGAATACTTAGATTTATGCGAGCAATAAGAAAAGATTTTGCTGAATGGTTACACGGTAAAATAAAAAACCACTCCTCCATTCCCAACATACTACTCATTCAATCCGCATTAGCCTGTGAGCTTCAAATATTTGAAAGAGGCGACAATAAGGGCGAAAAAGTAGAACAGATTCAAAGCACCATAGGGAAACCAGAGGGGGAATCCTGGTGTATGAGTTTAGTTCAAAGCCTAGTGGCTTACACGGAAGTAGTAACGCAATCTAAATGTGATATTGCCCATACGGAAAGCTGTATAAACGCATGGGAAAACGCAAAAATAAAATCTTTTGAACCACAAATTGGATCTATTGCTATTTGGCGACACGGAAACACAGATAAAGGACACTGCGGAATTGTAACAAAAGAGGGTGATGATTATTTTGAAACCATAGAAGGGAACACCGGCCCTGGTGCGGGAATAAACAGAGAGGGTGACGGAGTTTATAAAAAGATCCGATCAAAGAATCCTAAAGGCAACATGAAACTTTTGGGTTTTATAGTTCTAAATTTTGTGAAAGAATAAATCTATCACGTACATCCTAGTTTCCCCTTGCAAGACGCGAGGGGTTTTTTATTTGTAAATTCTAATTAAATAATAAACAATTACACTATGAGTAAAGGAAACATACTTTTACTGTGTTGCTCAATAATGTGTAAAGCACA
>JACCDX011493208.1_pt1 | contig 32810 bp, 33 predicted proteins | sample 7449681 | NCBI WGS metagenome assembly JACCDX01 (sample SAMN15323450, study PRJNA562643) | freshwater metagenome | isolation source: river surface water | place: USA:Blue River Watershed | collected 2017-08-18
ATTAAAATCAACGACTGGATATTATAATAAGGAACTATATAAAAAATGCAGTAATATACAAGTGTGGCCTGATGAAAAAATTCCACATGATGTTAATTGGTGTGCACTTTGTGGCAGAGCATGTGGTTATCATGTTCATACAAAATTGTCAAAATATAATGAACCTGTACAATCATATAATCTTGAAATAGATGGAATTAATGGTCAAGCATATGATGTAAATTGTATTGCATCTGGTGGTGGTGATTATCCAGAAAAACTAAAACGTTATATTGCATTTCGTGATAAGGCATATACATTAAATAAACTTGTAGAAGCTGGTAAAAAAATTAAATTTACAGATGCAATGGACCAAATTTCTGCTGCTGCATGGAATGGGCCCCTTACAGTATCAGATGAACGTGTACAACAATTAATAAAACATATTCAACAATTTAAAATAGTAGAGAGAAGATATGAAAGAGAAAGAAGGCATACATTACATACATTAATTAAAAATGCTATTGCTGCAAATAACTCTGGTAAAACAAAAGAAAATATTAAAAAAAATGTAATTGATAATTTTAAATATGAAGAACGTCCATTATCTTCCAATATTGTATGGAATATATCAGCTAAAAGATTTCCTAAGAATGAATTTGAGGTTGAAGAAGTTAATATTGATGATTTATTAATACCTGACGTTCCTAACATTACACCTGAATTAATGCCTATTATACATGAACGCATTAATGATAATAATATTAAAAATGTTTTTTATATAGCAGATGATTTATCTGATATAACCCATTATTTTATTATTCAATTTAAACATAAACAACAGGACGGTACAGTTAATGAACATGCGGATTCAATGGTAAGTCGTGTTGCATTAAAAGGGACAATGCGTGCATTTTTAGGTGAATATGACAATCGACTTGGATTCTGTCCTATACCTGGATGTACAGCATTCATGCATCCTGATGAATTGAAAGTTGCATTAGGTGTTGATAAAACAGAGGATGAATTCATTGAATCGATTTTAAAGATTGCATCTGAAATTTCTATGAATCAAGATGAGGCACGAGAATATGCTGCACGCGAATATGATGAAAATAAAGAGATCTATTATGAATATAAAATGACATTTAATAAAAAAATTTATGATTTTGTTATTAATGGTATGCCTCATAAGGGTGGTTTTTCTAAAACAAAGAAACAACGTGGTTTAAAAAAACGTAAGGCAACACGCGGCAAAAAATTGAAAAAGAAGGTAGCTGCATAGATATTATATTGATTTAACAATGTATCGTTCAAAGCGTTTAGCAGCAAAGCTTGCAGTTGAGGAGCCAGTGTTGGAAGATGTAATGTTTCGCATTAATAATTTAACAAATAGTATATATTTTAATATCGCCGAAGAATTTCGTGCCATTAAAAAAGTCTATAAAGATAATAGTAGTCTGGCTCAATTCTGGCTTGGTCAGAACTATACATATGATTCTGGCAATTTTAAACATCGCTATCTACTTGGACTTATTTTCGAGGCAGTTGGACTGAAGGAGCCCTTTGTATTGGATTATTTGAATGGAATTACTGATGGATTAGTGTTGAGTCAGATTGGCGTGAATCGTGTTACATTGGGAGATACAGTATTCTATCGTATTCGCACAGGTATGCAAACAGGTTATTAATATTAAATTTGATAAGTGCAGCTAATATTATTTTTGTTAGAACTCCAAAATGTTAGTTGATATTATTGCACGTGATTGTATACTACTTTCAACCATATACTTTGTTGTAAAGTACATGGGATGTGGTTCATATGTTGCAACTATTGCTTTTACTGCTGCATCTCTTGCAGGACGTTATATAGTCCCATTTAGGAATATATTGAGTAACCAATGTTTTGATAGTGATAAATATTTGCTAGAGACCACAATTATATATCATATTCTTACATTCTATATTCTTATAGATATATTGCTGCGTAAATACGGGAGTTTTAAGATTGCAATTATGATTTTAATTATTGGTTCAATATTAACAAATATGATATATAATTTCCGGTTAGATGTATAAAACAAGTTTTATGTACATCTAATGCCTATAATAGCCCTGTTTTCAACAGGGCTAATTTCCGGTTAATATAGTAGAAATGTCTAGTAATAGAAAAAATAATGCTAATTTAGCTGCTCCTAATTCATCTGAAGCATATGCTGACCCTAATTTATATGAAGAGTATCCTAATGCTAATGCTCCAGCTGCGAATTTATCTTATGGATATGCTGCTAATATGAATGGTGCTGGTCGCAAGAGACGTAGAGCTAGTCGCAAGGCTTCACGTAAAACTCAACATAAACATCGCAAGGCTACACGCAAAGCTTCTCGTAAACATCGTAAAGCATCACGCAAAGCTTCTCGTAAAAGTCGCAAGGCTTCCAGAAAATAAGTTTTTTGCATAAAAAATTGATTACTAAATATTATAATTAGATAAATCCCCACTGTTATATAATTATAATAAGAATGCCTGTAGGAGCAACACATGTTACAAAGGAGGTGTCGAAGTCTGCCTTGAGAAAGGAGAATAAGAATGCCAGACGAGTTGAAGCTGCTGTTATGGGTGATTTAACTGACTGTACATATGGTAAAATTGTGAAAACGTTTGGTAATCGACAATTTCGAATTGTAAATACGAAAGGTACAGAGCATCATGCATTTATTGCACCAAAGATGGCACGTGTTGCTATTGGAGATGTAGTGCTTCTAAATATTCGTGAATATGAAACTCGTGCATCAAGTAAAACAGCTGTATATGATATTATGGCTGTATTCGATAAGAAAGATATTAATCGACTCTATAAAAATGGGGATATTCCTCAATGGATGACAGTTGCAAATTCTGGAGCAGATGTTGTTAAAGATACCGATGGAGATGATATCTTTGATTGTAGTGAAGAGGATATTCTGGAAGAGGAGGTAGAAGATAATAGAGTTGATAAAAGAAATAAAGTATCAAAACGCAAGGAGGTTATTGTTGAAGATGATGATATTGATATTGATAAGATTTAAAAATTGAAATATTGGGCTTGATAAAGAAGAATAGTACCACTACATTTATAGCATTTATAAAGATGTTTGACCATATTATTATCGAAATTCCATTTACAATTATCATTAAAAAGTAATATTTAAAATATAATCATAATATAAAAGTAAAATGGGTCGTTCATCTTCTCGCAGCAGTTCCTCACGCAGCAGTTCATTACGCAGTAACTCATCACGTAGCAAACCACTACAATCATACAGTCAACCAACACAAATACAACAAATAAATCATAAAATAGAACAGCCAGGTTTTTTTTCAAATGTAATGCAGGGTTTCGGTCTAGGAGCTGGTCAAAGCATTGCAATGAATATATTTCGGTCTCCAACAGAAGTAAAACATATAAATGAATCCCCTACTCCTGCTCCTACACTATCAATATATGACAAATGTATTAAAGATGGAAATAATAAAGAATCATGTACATTATATTCTAAATGTATGAAGGAGTATGATAATAGTATTTGTCAACAGCATTTAACCCTTGATTAAATATTATATATAAATATTATATTATTATATATATTATATTAATATAATATAGTATCATTTGTGATTTATCGTCTAAAATGGAAAAATACACGTGCAATTATTAATGCAAGTGCTAATGCAAGTATGTGATTTGTAATAAATCCCATTACATGACCATCACTAAAAATATCCGTATATATGGCTAATGCGGCAAATAACACAGTTAAAATAAGAACTTCAATAATATTTATTTTCATTTATAGAAGCGTATGATTTTATTTTAGGAGCTCATTGATAATTTCTGTTTTTTCATTAATATCTTGTTGCAGATCTTCTAGATGTTTTGCCTTATTTTCTCCAGCAAATACTGCAGTATTAATGTAATCATATGCAGCTTGAGCAGACATTTTAGAAATTCGAATAAACTCAATAATTATATCCTTATTATATGTAGGTGTTGTTGCCTTCATTTTGATTTCATTACATAGCTGTACAAATCGTTTATTATTATTGTGTACATATGACTTATGATATAGTTTCTCTAGTGTATGTGCAATGACTTGTGAGAATGTATTGCCATCATTGGGGATTTTAATATAGATAGAATAAATCATTGGGAGTTCATCATACTCTTCACTGTCATATCCACTCATATCCATATCATTATGAGTTGCAATATCTGTTACTTCCTGTAGAACAGGATAGGAAGCAGGACGGCTACGCATTACAGGAGCAGGAGCTGATGGGATCAGCCAGTTAACAGCTTTTTGAATAGCATTCTTGCAACTCATACGAGTGCCGCGGTCAATTGTGAAACCACGACTGCAATACTTTTCAATACGATTCCTCAAGAAACGATTACCTGTTTTATAGAGTTCAATATAATCACCCTGTAGTTCACCATGCATATCAAGAATGTGTTGAGGATGAGTTGCATACATATGTTGTCCATTATACCATACTTGACAGATTGTTAGGTCAAAATTCTGTACAACATCTGTTACATTTCGTGCGTTTCGAACGGATACAATATCAATATCCTTATCTACGATTTCAATTACTTCGCGAATACGGTTCCTTACTAGAAAGGAGTTGCAGTATAGATTTGATTTGCGAGATGAGAATGTAGTGGCTACTGAGCTGAGAGCCGCTTTCATGTCAGGAACATGACGCACATTTACATAAATATCAATATCGGATTTTACAGTTGTATCAATATCCCATGGAATCTCATCATAACATGCACGAAGTACTGAGCCACCTGCAATGATTGCACCAAGGTTTTGTAGAGTATTTTTGAATTGATTGAAATCAAAGCGCGCTACATCTGGATTAAGTGAACGATTCAGTGCAGACTCAAGACGTGTTTCAAAATGTCGGCATACTGAGTCAGGTAGTTGATAATATTTGGTTCCAGCAACCTTAATAGTATTCTTCATTGTCCATGTAGTAGTCATTCTTATCGCTGATAAATATAGTAGGGACTATATAGAGGGGTATGAGTTCTTCTTGTCACATCATAAAATCAATTTTTTGCCTCCATTGTAATTATATTTTAATTAAATATATAGCATTTATTGATTTGAAAAATTGAATATTTCTACTTTTGTATGATGTATACTGTATATAAAATGGCTCATTTAATTATATTGGTTGGCTTTCAAGCTTCAACAAAATCCACATACTGTAAAAAACTGTTAGAAAAATACCCTGCTGCTGTAACTGTCTCGAGAGACCTGCTGTCTGCTAGCTCCAAAGCTGCTGACTGCCTGGCTCCTGTAAAAGCTGCATTAGCTGCTGGCAAAACTGTCATTTTAGATAATACAAATCTTACTGTAGAAAGTCGTGGACCTTTTATTGAATTAGCACAGAAACATGATACAACTATTGATGCTATTGTAATGAAAACATGTATAGAAGACTGTCAAATTCGTTTGCTGCGTCGTATGTGGAGTAACTATGGCAATATATTTCTAGATGGAAAAGGAACAGGAAAGGCTGCAAAGGACCCTCATGTGTTTCCACCTGCTGTTTTATTTAAAGCACGAAAAGATTATATAGAACCAGAATTTGAGGAAGGATTCGATAATATAACTATTAAAACTGTGAGACCGATTGAATGGAATGGTTATACAAATAAGGCCTTATTTCTTGATATTGATGGTACAATTCGTGCAACAGAACATCTTGAATATAAGTATCCTATCTGTCAAGATGAAGTGGAGCTTCTACATCCATTAAAGAAGATGAGAGCAGTTCTTAATAAATATATTGAAGATGGTTATAAATTAATTGGTGTATCAAATCAATCAGGGATTGCTAAGGGGATTCTTACTGTTGAAGATGTCGATGCAGCATTTGAAGAAACACGTCGGCAATTAGGATATAATGAAGAGGAATTCCCAATTCTATATTGTCCACATCGGTCAGTACCAGTATCATGTTATTGTAGGAAACCTCAATCAGGGATGTTTATTAAGGCATGTGAACAGTGGAGAATTAATCCATGTGAATCGATTATGGTAGGTGATATGAAGACAGATGAAACAGCTGCAAAGCGTATTGGTATTAAATATATTGATGTGAAAAAATTCTGGCAATAAAATTTGAGGGCACAATATGTTAGGATTATATCTAACTGTATAAAATGGATACTATAATTACTTTACTGCAAATTCTCTATATTTGTGGAGATAGACAGATGCAAAATGTTGCTTTAATAGGATTGTGTTGTACAATTATGTATCAATATTATATAGACACAGAACATAGTCCTGTTAAAAACAGGGACTATTACATGCTTTAGATATAGCAAAAACTGGAGGTGTTGCTATATCTAACAGAACATAAGAGTTTGATGCAAGAAATAGATAGATATAATGGACAAATTTATTGAACTGTTAACAGATATTGAAAATGATAGTAATATAATAGTTTATAATGATTTTTTTGATAGGTCACATGAAAAAATAAGGGCTGTCGCAAATATGGCATGTGATTTTTTAATTATGGAAGATGGTCATTGTAATTGGGATAATATAGAGATTCTAGGAGATATAGGTATCCGTGTATTTGCAGGTGAACAGGACCGTTTTGGATGGGTAACAGGATGTATTGGTCTGAAGAATGGAATTATAGTCTATGGATAGAGGATGACATAACATCAGTAATATCACTAATAACTTCTTCAATAAATTCGGTTGTATTTGACATATGTGGATATGTAAGACAAATAATGGACTTTTGAGAGAGTTTGTTGAAATTATCTGCAATATGTTTTGCAGGTCCTTTAATAATGAGAAGTTTAATAGGTTGCATGTCCTTATTTTTAGTAGAATATTCAATACATGTATTATTAAATTTATCCAGTTCTGCTTTGCTAATGAATTTATCACTGCTTTTAATCTGAATTAATAGAGCGTATTTAGCAATTATGGCCATTAGGTCAATCCCTTTATTTTTCAGTTCATGACGAGATGAAATAAGAGTATCACCCTGCGACCATACAATAGGTGTATCTTTGTATGTTTTCATAGCCTCCATACATGCATCTCCAATGACCTGTTCTATTTTGCAACCTTTATCACTTCCTTCTAGACTTTTCTGTTTATTATCTGCTTTATATGTTTCATAATCAAGGATTTTATTTATTTCATTAATATCATTGCTTGAAAGGGATTCATATGGTTTATCTAATTTATTGGTCGATTCAAGGTATGTAAACCATTTACTGGCGAGTTTAACTGTATCATCTATTGTTTTCATAGTATTGCTTCCACGAATAATATGTGAATTAATTTTAATAGGTGCTAATTCAATACCTGAATCTTTGTGTGTTGTATAGAGTGTTTCATCAAGAATATCAACACGAGTTCTATAATTATATCCAGATGGTAGATTACGTGTAATAGCGGCATTCATTTTCTGTGGAATATTATTCAGTAAATAGTTTCCAATAAATATAAAAGCGCCGCCTCCTAGTTCTTCTTTACTACCTATGGATGCATGTATATATTCGTCTTTAACACGTGCAACTGTGATTCTCATTTGAGATTTCCATTTATTTGGAGTAATCTTCAGTCTATTACAGCGTGTACTAATATTTCTCTTATCACCTGCTACATTCATAAAGAATTCAAAATAAATATCTTTACTGGCTTCTTCAGCTGTAAGTTTGGTTTTGCCATAATTTGAGGGATGTACCCATCGTCCAATATTTTTCCAGAAATCGAATTCAGGGTGTTTTTCAGTTGATAGCATGTATTCAAATGTAATATTATGTAGCCAGAATAGAGGCGTTAAACACAATTCATTTGAGATGGGAATTTTTGTAGGGATATTATCAATGCCAGAACCAAAATAGATATCTAGTTCTTTATTTTCAATATTTGTAGAGAATAGTTGTGAGAGTTCATTTTGTAGTGTTTTCCATTCTTTATCTGCATCACCAATCTTCTCATCAGACAATTCCCTATTTTTAATTTTATTAACATTTTTAAGAATAATGAATGTTTTAATTTGATGTTCTTTAATAAATTGTCCAAGAGCACTATTCATGAACTTCTCATCGTTTAAAATGCTCTTTGGGCTTTTTGGAGTTGGATGATATAGGTCATCATCTACACTATTCTGTTTTGCATCCTCCATATTATCCATTAAATTTTCTAGAGACTGTTCTCTATCTGGAATATCAATTGTTAATCTCTTAATTTCTGAATTAATGTATCCAAAATCTCCCACATCATATAGATAATCCGCAGCAGAATTAGTATAGGTTAGAAACTGTGCTTCTGCTTCTGTTTGGAAATATATGAGTTTACTACCTTGACCATGAAATCCAATATCAGCACTCTGTCCATTTGTCATTTTACGTGGAGTATGCAATGTAAGAATACGAGAACCTGCTATATCTTTTGGAATGAATTTATCCTTTCCTATTAGCAAACAAGGGGAACCATTATAATTAAATTTATGAATAAGATGTATATTGTAATCATTTGTAGATGCATCTATTGGCGCATGAATTTGTTCAACCAGTGAACCTTTTAGCGATGACCGCTCAGTCATTAAATAGATGCGTTGAATAATACCTAATTTACTAACATAACTATTGGCCATTTTAATGTATATATTGTGTGTATAAATATATTAAAATGTATTAAGAGTCAAATTTTTAGAGATGGGCAAAACAGGTGTACAAATTTTTAGTTAAATATCTTCATATTCTCGTTTTAAACGTTTTACCAGGTCTTTGACAGCAAATTCCCATGTATATTGCAGGACAGTATTTCGCGCAGCAGTTCCATGGGTTTGACGCAGTTCTGAATCAAGCAGGTATTCTTCAATAGCAAGACAGACAGCATGAGAATCGCATACATGTGCTTCGCCACCCACAGGACATTGTGCAGTTGGCAAATAATATCTCCAAGATGGTTTTACTAACTGTGAATTCTCTTTATTACAGAATTCTACATATCCTCCTATTGCAGGTACAATTTGTGGTACACCAACACCCATTTGTTCGAAACTACAGAGTCCAAATCCCTCACCTTCAGCGCAGCTAATACCAATATCAGCAACATTATAGAACACATTAATTTCATCATCTGAATAAATCATGTCACGACTTGTAATCATTAGACGATTTCCATATAGCATTGGATCAACTCCACGCAGTTTTAATTCGCGCATATATATCTCAAATAGCCACCAACCTCCTTTCTCACCTTTATCAGTTACACACATGAGGGCAATGGGTTTATTAGGATATTTAACAAGGAGTTCAACAAATGCCATAATAAGAATATCAAGACGTTTGCGTGGTTGATTACGATTAATACTCATAATAAGAAAGAGGTCATCAGGAAGCCCCAATGTTTTACGTGCAGATTCCTTTGGTATTTTAGGAAAAATGGAGGGGTCAAATCCATGCAGAAGAACATCAATTGGACGATGAATACCCTGTTCTTTTAAACATATTTTCCAATTCTCTGTGAATGCAAATATGCGGTCGGCCTCCTTATTCACCATATCTATATATGCCATATGTTGCATAGTATATACTTGGTCAATGTAAAGCCATAATTGAAATTCTCGTTTTACTTGTGATTTTTTAATGGTATCAATGAACTGTGAAATGACTGAGAGGTCATTGTATATGAAAATTATATGTGGTTTGGTGTCTTTAATGATTGTAGGGAGTGCATCGAAACCGAAACCATGTTGCATTGATTTATCGAGTGAAGATGCATCAATTTGTTGAATATTGGGTGGTAATTTACGTGTATCTGGTAGCTCACCGCGAAATTTCTGGAACCCGAAATGTATGACTTCTAGCCATGGAATTGCTGCGAGTTCTTTCAAAATACCATATGATACTTTACTGTATCCTGTAACTTGGTGTGTATGTGTACTGACAAATAAAAAACGGAGTTTTTTTGTGGATTGTTCTATTGGTTGCATTTGTCCGCCTTTATTTAAGAGATTTTCTAGATTTTTAATTAATAGATTTTGTTCTGATGACTGCATTGTATATTATAGTATATATTGTAATAAATCTTTAGCTTTGATGTAGGTCGTTAACTTTGGTCGCTAGCTTTGGTCGCTAGCTTTGGTCGCTAGCTTTGGTCGCTAGCTTTGGTAGCTAGCTTTGCCATTCACCTACACCATCCCATAGATATTGTAGAAGTGTAGACCCATCATAGTATAATTCTTGGTCCCTTGCTTTAGAAAATGGACTATAATGATTAAATACATAATAGTTCATTTGCATTGCTTGCATGCCACCTCTATTATAGATTTTCTGTCCCATTTCACGTGCCACCTTTTCATCCATTCCACTCTCATAAATTGCCTTGAGACAGTCATGATTGAACTTTCCATATTCTGCATACATTGCTAGACCCAATTGCATCTGTGGATGATTGTCAATACTATCAATCATCTTATCATAAGATGGAAAGGGGTTATTTGCAATATAATTCTTCATCTTATTAGACATTTTATTATCTGTGATATATATTTCTTACTTCTAAGTGATTTCAATTTTTAATTATAATAGACCAGCTTTCCACGACCATCCTTAATTTGATATATACCCCATCCAAGTACATATATATTCTGAATTAGTCCTGATTCTATATATTGTGAAGGCAATGTTGGCGATAATGAGAAATGTAGTGTTGCTTTGGAGGCTGTTGTGAAATTAATAGTGCCTACTTGATTGGGTCCAGGTATAGTCCAATTATATCGTATAATCCCTTCTTCAGTACGATACATGGATTTTTTTATGAGATTTGTTACAGTACCAAGAACTGTCTCTGATTGCAATGCTTCGCGTTCTTGTCCTGCAATAGTCATACGTACTGATGTATAGAATCCTGATAATGTAGGTACATATTGGTTGTTCTGTAGGAGTAGTTTGGGTCGTGTCATAATTATGACTTCGCTTGAAGGGTGTCTGCCATCAATTTGTCGTGTAATAATTGCTTCAGGAGAACCACGAGTAAGGGGGTCATAATCCTGTTGAATAATTTCAGATGTATTAGTAAAAGGTGATTGGAAAACAATATTATGTGTCATTCGTGCATATATATCGCGTGCATCATTATCAATATATAACTGTGTATTTTCTAATTCTACTAATATTGGCTGTAATGGAGCTGATTGAAATGTATGTACAGTTGCATCAGACATTGTATAATACAACTGTTTATTCCATGGTTGTACTGTATTTGATAGTGAGTTTGTAATAAGTTCATTAATACTGCGTAATTCACAGCGAATACGAAACTGCTGTCCACCATACATTGCACAAATAGGGAAGCCCTTTGCCTGTATACCTGGGAAAGGTATATTAATCCAAAACTGTCTATCTTTTCCTGTGCTGCCTGCTGTTTTATTATGTAACCAAAAACTGTTTAATGATTCACTGTTCTCACGGTCTAATGCAAATAATCCATCTCCATCAATTGAATAAATTATTTGATTATCTTGATATATTGATATTTTCTTGAACAAGAAATAGGCAGCATATGGTGTTAAACTATAACTAACTCCACTTGTATCCGTTATTGTATATAGTTTATTAATGAAATCACTATTAACATATTGATTTGTTTGTATGGGGAGTTCACTTGGAAGCCAAGAGGGAAATGTTACTTTGAAACGTAGAGATTCAATAATATCACCAAATATATCGACATCAAATTCAATTGGCTGTAATGATTTTGCCTGTGCTAAGCGTGTTTCTTTAATAATAGGTTGTACGGGGTCTTTTACCTGTGTATATGGATTAATATATGAACCTGAATTTTCACCTGTAGTAGATATATAAGTATCCTTAACACCTCGTGCGACTAATTCAAATAGAGCTCCAGGTGTTGCCATTTTAACTTTAGTCGTGATATTATTTAAGGTGATAGATGTCTGAAGAGCCTGATATATTTGATTATTTGAATGAAATATGGTTAGATAATATACAACAAACTGTGTCAGAGAATATATTGAGCAACTATATTAGTATAACAGTAGGGTCAAAGAAAATTATAGAATGGATAAAGGAAGATAATTCAAAAAAGCCGTTACGTGCTACATTTAGTGATTTAGTAACTGAAGATATGCAAATAATTCCATTGCATGTGAAATATTTATATTTAACAGCCAATAAAATTGGGCGATTTCCAAATATACCAATATCATTAATTGAGTTAAATATTGCGATGAATCCATTAACAAAGTTGGGTGCATTACCAATAACATTAGAAAGGCTAAATATATCATCTACATTGTTGAAGAAGGTTCCAAGGCTACCTCCATTATTAGTTGAATTAAAATTGGGAAATACTGATATAGAGTTCTTACCACCATATATACCAAATACATTGAAGCGATTGGTTATAGCAGGTTCGAAAATCCGTGAAATTCAGGAAGGAATATTGCCAGATGGATTACATGAATTAGATTGTACAGGTTGTGAATTGAAATGGTTACCTTCTATGCCAAGAGGACTAGTTGTTTTAAAAGCGGCATATAATAATATACATCAAATTACAAATTGGTCTGATAATTTAGTATATGTTGATTTGCGTGCAAATCCTTTTGAAGGGAGAATACCACTATATGTACGAGATATAATTCTTGATTAATTAAAAAATTGAGTTTATACTCTTATATAATATTAAGTATATAGTGGCAAAATGACATCATTAGTCATTGTAGAATCACCAGCAAAATGTGGAAAGATTCAGGGATTCCTGGGTCCTGGATATAAAGTGATTGCATCTATGGGACATATTCGTGCTTTGGATGATAAATTGGAGGCAATTGGTTTAGAGCGTGATTTTGAGCCATATTATCAATGGATTAGTGAGAAGGGGCGTGCTATTGCAGGTATTCGTGATGCTGCAAAAGGATGTAAGAAAGTATATTTGGCTGCAGATGATGATAGAGAAGGGGAGGCGATTGCATATTCGGTCTGTTTGCTACTTGGATTGCCTGTAGAGACAACACCACGTGCAGTATTTCATGAGATTACTAAGAAGGCTGTATGTGCTGCAATTGAATCACCACGTACTCTTGATATGAATAAAGTGAATGCTCAGCAGGCTCGTGCTGTTCTAGATATGATGATAGGATTTACTATGTCTCCACTGCTGTGGCGCCATGTAGCTGCTGGTTTGAGTGCAGGACGCTGTCAAACACCTGCATTGCGTCTATTGATTGAGCGTGAAGATACTATTAAGAGTTTCAAAGCAGAATCTTCTTGGACAGTATCAGGTACATGGGTACAAGGAGTACAAAGTATGCAGGGGGCATTGGAGGATGATATTGAGGATGAGGATTCTGTACGTAATTATTTGGATATTATTGGAGATATACCCTATGCAGTTGTAACAGATTCTGCAATTAAACCATGGACAGCAGGAGCGCCACAGCCATTTACAACATCTGCTCTGCAGCAGGCAGCATCAAGTCTATATAAAATGTCTCCCAAAACAACAATGAGTACTGCACAGAAGCTATATGAAGGTGGATACATTACATATATGCGTACAGATTCTACTACACTGTCAGAAGATGCTGTGAAAGAGATTGGAGAATATATTGTTGAAAAATATGGAGAAAAATATTATGGAGGTGGTAACGCTAGTGCAGCTCCAAAGAAAAAAACAAAGAAATCTGTTGGAGATTTGCCAGCTGCACAAGAAGCACATGAAGCTATTAGACCAACTCATATTGATATAGATAAACTATCAGAGAGCGATGATACAGAATGGACTGCTGCGCATAAAAAACTGTATGATTTGATTCGCACAAGAACCATACAATCACAAATGGCTGCTGCACGTGGTGAAGAATGCACTGTGTATTGGCTTCCTAGTGATAAGAAGGGTACAGTGGATGAATCCATTGAGGATTTTAAATGGCGGTCTTCATTGAAGCGAACTGTATTTGATGGATGGAGGCGTCTTGGTCGTGCAGAGAATATTGTAGAGGATTCCAGTGAAGATGAGGGGGCTGACGCAGCTGAAGAACAGTGGAAATGGATTGTGGGATTGGAGGAGGGTTCTATTATTAAATGGAAGAGTTTGGCGGCTGAACCGAAGGAATCGAAGCCACCTGGACGTTATATGGAGGCTACACTTGTACGTGAATTGGAGAAGCGTGGCATTGGTCGTCCATCAACATTTGCGGCTATTATTGCATCGCTAACTGATAAGAAATATATGGAGGAGACCGATATTCCTGGGCGTGAAATAACAATTACTAGTCTATCAATGAAGGCTGGTGGTAAATTAGAAGAGACAAAGAAGAAGAAAACAATTGGCAAGGAGAAGAAGAAACTGGTTCCAACAGAACTAGGTAGACAGGCGCTTGGCTTTCTATTGAAGGAATTTGATGACCTCTTTCAATATAGTTTTACAGCTGCAATGGAAACTCGTTTGGATGCTGTGGCAAATGGGAAGGAGCAATGGAAGGGTGTACTGCGCGATACATGGACTGCATATAAGGATCGCTACAATACATTGAATGCATCAGGTACAATGAAGGGACGTAGCAGTTCAACAAAAGAATTCTCTGAAGCAACAGGTAATTTGAAGGGTCTGAAAGCGATTGTAACAAAGAAGGGACCGCTACTATTAATAGAAGACTCCACAGGGGACAACTCCCTCAATAAGAAGAATACGAAATTCTTTGGCTGGCCTGCAAACATACAGTTTGCTGATATTACATATGAAGATGCAGCAACTCATATTAATACAGTACGAAATGCAAATGCAGCATTGTGTGAATATGAGGGAGTTCCTGTTTATAAGAAGAAGGGTCCATATGGATGGTATGTACAGTGTGGTGAGCGTCGTATGAAATGTGGAGAGGACGATGATGCTGATGCAATTTTGAAGAAATTGGGTAGTTCACCTGATGATGCTAAGGAGGGCCCCAAGGTTCTCAAAAAAGTAGGAGAATATGAAGTGCGACAGGGACCATATGGACTGTATATGTTCAAGCCGGCTCTAAAGACGAAGGTGTTTGTGAAGGTGGGTGCAGATGTAAAGTATGATAGTTGGACTATAGCAGATGCAAAGGCGCATTATGATGCAGGAAAGACGGCTGCGAGTGCAGTTAAAAAGCAGCAGGGTGCATTACCAGCTGGTGCAAAGAAGTGGGCTAAAAAATATTAATGTAAAGGATATTATTATTACATAAATTAAATGAATGGGGATGAATTACTTGCTAAAAATAAGATATATTATAGAATAATTGTTGTTGAAACATTTTTAATATTTACATTAATACTTGGGTTTTTATTGTATAAATGTTAATCAACTTTTAACATATCTATTTCATATAGGTCTGGACTGGGTGTTTCAAGAATGATATCCCATTCTTTATCAAATACATAATCACGAAGAGTATTGAATGACTCGAGTGCTTCTTCTTGTGTTTCACCATCTTGTGCTGACCAAATAAGTCCTTGGCCGATGAATGCATGGCGGTCTTTTCTGGAGCCGAAATCACCCAGAGAATCATTTAGATGAATAATTGTTCGTGGACAGTTTATATCTTCAAATGTTTTAATAATCGCTTCAGAAGACCGCATATTAGTCATACCAGCTCCATAGGAATGACAAGTATCAATACAAAGTCCAATTGAGCGAGAATCACAGCCTTCCATTAGTTTACGCAGTTCATCTACATTACGTCCCAGTTTGGAACCCTCACCTGCACAGTTTTCAAGATATAGTGGAGCACTAATCGTCATATCATTCAGTTGCGCAATAACGTTTTCAATTGTACCATTTGCACCGATGTGAAGGACAGTTCCAGTTTGTTGAGGGGCGCCAGTTGCAGCAAGACAGTCGAGAATGGATTGTAGTGAGTTTGCACCTTTTGCAACCATTTCTTCATTGGAGGAATGTGCGAGATTGATTACATATGGGGCATGAACGAATAGTTTTTTATTGGATTCTTGTAGCCATTTACCAGTTTCTTTGAGGTCCTTCTCAGCGAATTTACGAATATTATAACTGAGATTAGAACCGAGGAAGCATTGAATACATTGACAGTTTTCAGGTGTTTGTTTCACAGTTGCAAGTAGGGTCTTTTGCAGGGACACGTGGGGGCCACAGCAGCTCATTTTGTAATAATAGTATTATATTGTAAGATATAACAGTATTATTTTCAATTTTATTTGTAGCCTTAAATAATGAATATACAATATTAGTAATGCCACAGGTATTAGAATTACCCGATACATTTCCTGCATTATATGGTGATATTATATTAATACCAGCTGATACAATATTATGGAGAGGGTATGATAAGAAGTATTCATCAGTATCATCTAGACCAAGCTATTATGGTTCATATAATGCAGCAAAGAGTTATTCAACATTAAATAATAGAGAATTGGGAGCATTTCGCAGTAGAAAGGATATAAAATTACTGGATATTCGTTTTATGAAAGTTATATTATCACGATTATTTCAAAATAATACAGCAAATATAAATGATATTGGACCTGTTATAATATCTTTTGGATTATCATCTTTGGCACATCAAATAAAATTAATGAAAATAAGATATAGGGATGCTGTTGATAATCCAGGATTAGATGCATTAGAAGAATTTTATGATAAAGATAGTTTAATTGAACAATCTGGTGTACGTGTAGGAGAAACCTTTAATGATGCATATACAATGGCATTTCTACAGGAATTATTTATGGGATTTGTAGATGGATTCATATCACCGAGATTTAGAAGCCCATATCATATTGAGAAAAAAGGAGAGATTAATGCTGAAATTATATTATTTAATCCATTAAAATCAGATATTGAACAAATAAATATTACAGATGATATTAAATTATATAAATCAATAAATATTAAACAACTTATTGCAATGCGATATCATACAATGGTTACTCTTGATAATAAACAAATGTATTCTGAATTTTATATGAAGGGGGGTAATCTACAATCTACACTTCATCCATTAGATGAATGTGAAATATTAATAAACAATAAAAATAAGGAGATTAATAAACTATATAATTCTGGTATTACAAATGGTAAAAAATGGAGGAATAAATGCGGTGGATTTTCAATATATATACCTCCAAATCCATCAATACCTATATCACCTTTTATTAATATATAGATTTAACCGCGCATTTGAGCAAAGAAATCACGTATATTATCCATAATAGGAGCTGGTATAGATTCTTGTTCTATAGGAATACTGTATTCCTGTCTGCTTGGCTGCTGCACAGAAGCTGTATTGGATTTGAGGAAATCAAAAATACCTGCGCCTTGCTGCTTTCGCAGCCTGCGCTTTGTTTTCCTGCATTTACTGCGTTTTTTCATTGTGCAGCGCACACCACCTGTCACAGTATCATATTTATATAGATACGTGAATGGACGTCCATCTGCCATTGTAGGGATTTTAAGGGCAAGTTCAGTCATTATTTTTTTGAGTGAACCAGGACGTTTGAATATGAAGGTTTTCTTGTATCCACGTGCTTCTTTACTTTCACTAAGGAAGGATTCTTTGGGTACAGGGCGACGTATAGATGCAGAATATTCTATTGCACTTTGACGTAATTTAGGGGTATCAAGAGGTCTCAAGAAATCACACATATAATCGAGCTGCGCACCACGATTACCGAGTCTATATCCATCCTGTAAGAAACCTGTAAGAACATAGAAACCTGTGCGACTGTCAAACATAATCTTACCTGCCTGTCCAAAACCTTCTGTCTGTCCTTTTTCCATGAAACTGTATAAATGCTGTTCAATTGATAAACGTTGATTGTTTGGTGTATCAGTTGTAGCTACATCAGGTAACGATGTATCATATCCATCCTTTGTAATAGCTGTAATGAGCTCTAATGTATATATATCATCCTGTGTTCCCTGTATAACTTTCTGTGCAGCATCCTTGAATGTTGTTGCGGTCTGTTTTAATTGCGGTATTAATCCTGGTTTCAATGGAGTCACCACTATCTCTGGAATACCACGATGTCCATTAACATCCACGTATAATTTGGAGGCGATAGTGGCGGCATCCATTGGATTTGTTTGAGATAATAGACGTAGGTATTGACCCATAGGACTGTCATGTGGTTTAACGGATGCATCTTGTACATCAATGGAGTCATTGGCACCGATTGCAATATGACCTATGCAGCCAGTTTGTTCACGGAATGCAGGTACAATACAGTTATCGTATGTGAGATATTTGAGATGTGCTTTCTTCTCAGCAGGATTTGTAGCACAGGCAGCACCGAATGTATCACAGCGTCTTATGGGTTGATTCTTGTAATTTTCACGCTGTTTCGTGATACCACGAGATTCTTTTGAGGGTGAAATAAGATTAATGAAGGGTGCAGAGCATTTGAGAACATAGACTTGGATACAGTTATATTTAGCCCATGCAGCACGGAATTCATTGCCCCATACATTGAGACCGAATCCAACATATGGAAATGGGAATGTAAATACATTATGAACGGGAGACATGCAAAATCCATCGGCAGTTGGAATGCCTAGTAAATCCCAGAAGAAATCACGGCCATCATTATCGGACTTTATATGATTTGCACGAAATAATAATGTACCTGATGGCAGGTCTACAAGCTGTTGTTTATAACCTTGTAGATTATATGGTAACGCCTGTAAATTAATTTCATCTGCAGCAGCCATTTCTATTTAATTATAGTGGTGGTTTAGATTTCATATATGGGAGCATAAAATTGAAACTCAACGTGTATAATAGTTTCATATATATCATTTCAGCTGATGATTGACAGCATTCATACAATGTGCATCGATAAGCTCTATAATGAGTACAAGGAGTATGCTTTGAAGCATTATAAGAGGCATAGCCTTGGTTCAGTACATGTAGCATTCATTATTAAACATAAGAAGATTATTGCAGTTGCTGCAAATAAGGTTGGTTCGCGTTCGAACGGTTCTGGTTATTCTGCGAAGTCACTGCATGCTGAGAAGGCAGTAGTAAAGGCATTGGGTGATATGTCGCAGCTGCGTGGAGCAACACTAATTGTGATTCGTGTTATGAAGGGGACTCAGGAGATTAATTATTCTGCACCGTGTCATTCGTGTCAATGTTTTCTAGATAAGGCGCAGCGAGAGTGGGGCCTTCGGCGGGTTATTCATTCTTGAGTATATATACACACTACAACATATTATACAAACTATTGTATTATTTCTTTTTAATTATCTTAAAGGTATTATGTTAATAATTATTATAGAAAATGAATAAGAAAATTCAATATATATCAGATATTCATTTGGAGTTTTATAAGACTCTAAAATCAATACCTGAGATTCCTGTAAATGCAGATATTCTTGTCCTTGCAGGTGATGTAGGGTATCCTACAATGCCTATTTTTTGGGATTTTTTGGAATTACAGTGTCAGCGTTTTGCACATATTATATTCGTTGCAGGGAATCATGAATATTATCATACAAATACAGCAATTTCTAAAGGGCGTATTCTAACAATGGAGGAAATGGATGAGTTAATTCGCAGTGAAATTGCAAGAAGAGAGTTGGGGAATGTACATTTTCTACAGTGTGGGACAGTTATAATTGATGATATTGAATTTGTTGGAGCAACATTATGGACAGACATTCCTCGTCAAAAGACAGTAGATGTAGTGGAGGCGATGAGTGATTATTCACGTATATTTATAGAAGATGAAAAGACACGGACAATACATACAGTTTCGGTAGAGGCATTAAATAAATTACACAGGGAACACAGACAGTTTTTATGCAGTCAGGCAGGCAGGGCAGCAGCTAAAAGAAGAACAGTTTTTATCACTCATCATCTACCATCATATAGTATGATAAATCAAAAATATATTGGTAATCCAATCAACTGTGCATTTGCATCAGATACATTACATACAGTTCCTATGAAACCAGATGTATGGATTTGTGGTCATTCTCATACAGCATTTGATGATATTATAGATGGCATACATTGTGTAATGAATCCTATTGGATATCCAGACGAAAATAAGAATATAAACTGGGGTGCATATATTAGTATATAATGAGTATTATTGGTGCTATATCAGTATTATTCGGTAGTATTAATGGCTATCGGAAATCAATTGGTGATCCAATTGATAAAGTTATATTAACATCATATATGTGTGTAACAACTCAGCTTTTATATATAAGAGGTGTTGCGCATAATCCTGCAGCTGTATTACCTATATTATTACTAGCACCTATTGTAAATGGTCTATATTTTTGTACAGGGCATCATATTGGAAAAACATTGGATTTTAAGAGAGGTAAAACCCTAGAATAATAGAGGTGGGCAAAACAGATGTTTTGCTCCATCTCTATTAATATGAATACACTCTGAGCAAACACATGTTTGCCCAGGTGTATCGAATAATCTAAAGATTTATTTCTATAGTATAATTGGAGAGTCATACCCGCCGCTCTCCAACATCTTTCATAAAATGCATTTTATGGAATAAAAGGTTAGGCGTCTTGTCCTTAATGATGGACACACAATTAAAAATATTGCTAGTGAAAGTGGCAAAATTATATTAATCTTTTGGGATGATAGAACAATTATAAAATATTAAACGAGTTGTATTCTTGTATTTGAATTCAGAGAATAATGCATCTGAGGATAGATGTAGACAAAAACATGTTTTTGTCCACATCTATCTATAGGAATACACACTGTGCAAACACCTGTTTGCCCATGTGTATCTGAGGAGTGGTTATACCTTTTATCTAATGATGGGCATTAATAATGATTTCAAAATGAATTGTATAATGGTGTTAATATTTGTTCGGTGATATAATTAAAATATTTTTGGGTCAATGACCATTTTTAGAGTAATTGAAGAAATTCTGTAAAAATGGGGTGGAATCTAAATTATTGATGTGATATTATATATAATATGGATAATTATAATAAAGTTAAAGAATGTATAACTAATAATGGTTGTAAATTACTTACAACATTTGAAGAGTTTGAAGAAATAAGAAAAACTGCATTAAATAATTATTATGGATTTGTAAGGGTTAAATTTATTGGACTATGTGGTCATGAATCCAGTGCAGTATTTACAAATTTTAATGTAAGAAAGACAGGTATTACATGTAAGAGTTGCATAAAATTAAACACGTCAAAACAATTATATATTAATAATAGAAAATTAAATAATAGTGTAACAGAGAATGATAGTATTAAAATTCTAGAAAAACATCTGATAGAATATGATATTAAAAGAACAAATGAAGGATGTACAGCTGATTTAATAATTAGAGAAAAAGAAAAGAAAGATACTCAATGGATACCAGTTCAAGTAAAATCAACAGCTCAACTATGTCATAATATGTATAGTTTTAGAGGAATGAAAGAAAGTTATAAGAATATGCTACTTATTTGTATTTGTATATCTGAAGATAAAATATGGATTATGCCATATAATAATATTAATATTACAAAAGGAAATCTTAATATTTCAAAGAAGTCAAAATATAATAAATTTTTAATTGAGGACAATACAAAAATATGTAGTATTATTCCACAATATGAAACAAATATAGTAAGAGACATAGATGAACTTTTAATGAAACCAGTAACAGTTCTACAACAAAGAGAACAAGAATATGTTAAAAAGAGAGAATCTATATTGGATTTCTTAAAGTTTGATAAAATGGAGGTGCAAAATACTCCTACAGATTTTATGATTAATGGTAAGACAATTCAAGAGAAAGTTGCTGGTAAATTAAAAGAAACAAACAAAATGTTAGTTGAATTTGCTTCAAATAATGGAAAAGTAGATGGTATTCGAAAACAGAGAACATATAGATTAAAAGAGAATAATTTCTATTGGATTAATTCAAGTGTTGATAATAGATTTTGGATTATTCCTGAAATAGAACTATTCAATAGAGGATATATAAGTTCTTCTGAAGAAATTAAAAATAAAACAAGAATTCATATTCCTATTAATAATATATTTAATAGTAATTGTAGATGGTTGAATGATTTTGAATATAGTTATGAAAATCCAGATAAAAATAAATTAATAAAATTATTTGACTGCGTTTAGAATTTAAAGAATTAACCCTACGGTATATGTAGGTGGACACACCTGTAACGCTCTGTTAGTTCAGTGGTAGCAAACGTTTGGCTGTTAACCAAAAGGTCGTTGGTTCGATCCCAACACGGAGCGCATTTTACTTTTTTAAATTTTGTATTAAAACTTTAAAAGAGTAATTTGAATAATAATAGCAATCAGTGCAACAATTAGAATAATCCACTTATAAGAACGTGGAGGAATCTGTTTAATCATATATGTTCCTGTGAGTGTATAGCCCCTCTTTTTATAATAATCGCGTACACCAATACCAGAAATCACAGCAATTTGTGTTGTATTATGTTTTGCAGCAATCTCTTCAGCCGCCTTTAGCAGTTTCTTACCAATTCCAAGATGCTGTGATAGTCCCTTCTCTGCCTGATTCCCCACTTCAACCACCTTACCATATACATGCAGCTCCCTAATCATTGCGGTTCGTCCCTTCAGTTCAGGAATAATGCTGTCCTCTAGAGCCTTACTAATACGCAGTCGGCAGAATCCCAACATGAGATTCCTTTTTGAGCGAGGTACTTCTGCTGAAATGAAATATTCTGTTCCACTACTCGCAGGAAATGTAGCAATCATATACTGTACTTCATCGGCAGTAAAGGGTTCATCACGTACCTCACAGCAGCGAATGCACTGACAGTATACGCCCTGTGCCTCTGCCTCATGTTTAACAATTTGTGCTAGATTGGATTTCATAGTTGGACTAGTAAAACCAATATGATGTCCTGGAAGGTCTTTCACCTCCTTGAAGTCCCTCTGGATACGATTTACACGTACCCATTTAGGAGTAATCTGTTGACGATAAATAAGAACATTAATCAAATCACGTGCATCTGGTGTAGCCTCTGAATACGGCTTCCATAGTCCCTGCTCCTTCCATTCCTTGACCTTAGTAAAGGATACATCAAGACATGGGTAATCCTTCATATAATCAGGAATCAGGTCAGGGTCATCACGTAGAACTTGGCGATAGCAATCCATATCCCCCTCTGGTGTTGCACCAGGCAAATCAGCCATAATATGGAGCTCTAGCTTGAATCCATAATCCTTCAGCATTTTAATAGCTTGCCTGGAATGTTTAGTGGAATGACCGCGATTAACACGGCGTAGCAGAGCATCATCAGTATGCTGAACACCCAGTTCAACACGTGTGACACCATAGCGCCTGAAACGCACAATCTCCTTCAAATTAATCTCATCAGGACGTGTTTCAATACCAAGACCAACTACATGCACCTTTGCAGTAGTATTAATATGTTGCTCCTCTTCAATTGTACCCTTCTCACGGTCTCTGGAATCATAATAGGTATTTGCAGCATAGAATAGGTCACGTACAAATTCATCAGCAATATCATGGCCATAGCAACTGAATGTGCCTCCTAGAACACGATACTCAATCTTATCAATAGGATGTCCATTGGCTTTCAGAACATCAAAACGGTTATATACTTGCAGGACAGTATTGAAATCAACATCTGCAGCGCGCTTGAAAACATCCTCATTAGACAGATAGCTACGAGGCATACCAGGCTCATTGGGACAAAAGTGACAGTTATACTTGCAGCTGAACTTATCAGGTGGCAGTGAAACACTAATATTTACAATTCCACTGTCACTACGTACAGCTTTGGTAATAAGCATTCGAGATATGATGGGATTCGCAGCAATCTTATTGGATTCTAGAAGCTGCTTATATGCTGTGCACATCTGCATTTTAGAGGGGGAAATCCTATATTTTCTGCGAAGAAGAACGAGTGCCTCTTGGAGCTGTTGCTTTGTCTTGATGGACGGCTTCGCTGTCACCAGGTCCTTAACGAAATGGTGGAGAATAGTTGAAGAGGGCTTCGCCTCGATTGTGTCCTCGATATCCATGCTATGGCGTTGGGAGGGCGCGTACATTAAAAATACAGTGGTTCACGATTCAATTTTTTGCGACGCAGCACTATTTAGTAGACTTTACAATAGTATTAATGAAACTTTGTGAATCGCTCTGATATTTGAATAGAAGCTGTGACAAATCTGCCTGTGTATATTTATAATCAGGGATTTCATTGAGAATTTTATGTGGGATTGTGCTGCCATAGAACTGTTTGTATATATCACTGATTTGTTGACGACGCAGTTTCTTGAATTCAATCTCCATATCAATACGACCTGGACGAGTTAGTGCAGGGTCCAATATATCACGATGATTTGTTGTCATAATTACAATGCGTCCAGGGACCTCTACAATACCATCCAGTACTTCAAGAAGAGCACCAAGTGTAAGTTTATCATCATCATTCTTCTTTTTGGGAGGTTCTTTCTTCAGAGATTCATTAATAATTTCTGTAATGGTCTGTCCATTTGTAGGAGCATCTTCAGTTAGTGGAGGGAGACGGCGGTCACGCACAATCTTCTCCCAACCATTACAATCAATCTCTTCAAATACATAGATACGCTTTGATGGTGCAACATAATCATTCAGATTGGATGAATAGAATACTTCATCAAGTTGTTTACGAGTATGAATCTTATTCATTGGAACAATAATAAGACTCATATCCATATATTGTGCAATGGCTTTGATTGTACTCGTTTTACCAGTACCAGGTTCACCATATAGTAGTAGACCGAATGTTTCAGGAATACCTAACTTAGCATATTGTTCCTTATTTTTGAATGTATCAAGGCGTTTCATGAGTGCATCTTTGCCTTCAAAGAATAGATTTGAGAAGGATTTTGTCGTTTTGAAATCAATTGGTTCAGGATAATCCATTTCATTGGATTTTGTATCAAATGTTGGCTTAATAATATACTGTTTGGCAGAATTCTTCTTTTTATGATAATCCTCGAATTTAGCAGACCATTCATCAATAAATGCAATAAGTTTATCATTTGTTTCATATGATGTTAGTGTGATTTTAATAGTATTTTCCTCAATCTCATCCGTTCCAGGCATTTCCTCACTTGACCGTTTACGCGATGAATGTTTCACTGTAATATTAAATTCAGCATGGATTGTGGGAGTTAGCCAAATACCTCCTGAATCATTGGATGGAATTAGATTTACAGATGTAAACATTTCATCTGTTGAGGCAGGCAATGTATAATTAATTGCTTTTTTAATAACAATATTTGTTTGTTTCATAAAATAGAAGATTCCTTTAATTGAATTTGTAATATTACCATATTTATAACCTTGATGTTTATTCATATATACATTTGCAGTCAGTTCCAATTTTGAACGATTATATGTATGGAGTTTTTTGAAATATGTATATATGTTCTCCCAATTCTGTATGATATACATACATAGTATGAGTGGTGCAATGTAGGACGATTCTTTTCCTATAAGTAGGAATAAGAGAGAAGATGGATTGCTGAAATCCATTTTGCCTCTTATTGGGTGGGGTGAATACTAATTAGTTCACCTATATTTTCAATTTTATTTGTATGTTATATTTCTAAGAATAAATGGATAAAATACGTGCAGATGGGTCAATATATTTTGTAACTTCTTTGCCATCTGCTGACCATTTTGGTTGCCAATATCCTGGTATAGAACTTGTGCGATTAGTTCCGAAAAAATCCGTGAAGCGTTTGTAATAATAGTATGCCTCTTTTGTAGGATATCCTGAAGCATTAAATTCATCATCTAATACTTTTGTGTCGATCCATTTTTGTATGATTTGGAACCATGATTTTGTGGGCGAGCTTATACCATCAGAGAATGCCTCCTTCTTTCTCCATAGTACTTCATCAGGTAGAATACAAGTATCTTCAAATGCTGCGCGTAACCACCATTTCTCCATATTTTTATAGGCCGGCATACGTTTCCCTGCAGGAATTGACCAATATTCTGAAATAAATTCAGGGTCTAGTAGGGCAACACGACCTTCTAATCCCCAACGAGCAATACAGCGGTCTGCACGTTTTACATCATAATAATGTATGCGGTCAACATATTCCCTGGCAGCAACATCTAATTCACCTGCATTGGGTGCATACCAATTAAATAGATAGGATGAACACACTTCATCAGGTCCCTCACCAACCATAACAACCTTACAATCAGTATGTTCTGAAATATATTTACATACTAAGTATTGGCCAACAGATGCACGAATAGTAGTAGTATCCCATGTTTCAGTAGTATATATAACATCATCTATTGCTTCTAGACCTTGCTCAGCTGTGAATAAAACTTCAGTATGATTTGAACCAATATGTTGTGCAACTTTACGAGCGTATTGAAGGTCGGTTCCTTCGCTCTCTCCATTTAGGGAACAACAGAAAGTACGTATGGTCTTACCCAGAATTTTGGAGGAAATTGCTGCGACTAGGCTGCTGTCTACACCGCCTGAGAGAAGGAATGCGATGGATTTATCTGCTGCCAACCTGCGTCGAATACTGTCTGTAACTGCTGCTTTTACCCTGTCTAAATACTGTCTATCTGTCAGATGTGTTAACTGCTGTGCTCTGTAAATATTTCTAAAAGTATATTCTGTCAACTGCGTATTATGGAAAGTATCTATATCATAAATATATAGGAGTCCTGGTGGAAATTCTTTTACATCAGCTGTTTCTTTAGAGAAACCTTTTATTTCTGAAGAGAATTGTATGGATTTATTAGTTGCTGTAAAATAGAGTGGACGAATGCCAACTTGGTCACGGCCTGCAATGACTGTAGTGAGTTGTTTGAGGTGATTAAATGTAAATATATTGAAGGCAAATTCTCCTTTGATTTTGTGTTGAAATAGATTGTAGAATTCTCCTAGTTTATTGGCTTTGAGAAATTTATAATATAAATGTAAGATGACTGCACAATCACTTCTAATTGTAGAGGGTAACTCAAAATCTTCAATAAGTTCTTTGTAGTTATAGATTTCACCATTACAGATGAGAATACATGTTCTGCTGTCATCTTCAATAATAAAGGGTTGATTAGAAGTGAATGTATCATCAATGATTGCAAGGCGATGGAAGCCGATAGTGACATTATTATATGTTTCAAAGTATGAGTTATCTGGACCACGATGTTTTATGCGCATAAAATTCGTGAAGTTTTGTTGGGCGCTTTGCTCAGAATTGTGTAGAGTAATATAAGACCAAATCCCACACATTTTATTGAAGTTATTGTGGCGATTGTTTATATTCACCAATATATTTTGTAGATAGTACAGGAATCTTTGAAATAATATCAATAATAAATTCTAGTGCAGCTATTTTATGAGTATCAATATTACCAGCGGCTGTATGATTATCATATAGTATATATACATCCTTTATTCCTAATAGAGCGAGTTCACCAATATTTGCAGTATGTATAGGTTTCCTGCGAAATTCTCTTGGATAATTGAATTCTATTTTAGAAAATATAGAGACAGTATCAGGAAGAGGTTCGAATATAGGGTTTTCTTCCCAGGTGTCACAGCAGCGAAAGCCAGCTAAATCGACATATTGTGGACAGGTTGTGATATTGACAGTTTTTGCGGTAAATTGTGACAGGTTTAATTGCAGAGATTTATTATTGCGTGGCTTATTATTTTGTGGTCTAACCTGTATATGGTCATGAAATAATGTATACTGTCTTTTATATTTGAAATCAAGGTCATCAGGTTTCTTCAGACTGTTAAGAAGTTCAATTCCCTTATTATATTCTTCTTGTGTTAAATATGCTCTATCAGTTGTAAGCAATTCATATAAATATATAAGAACTGCAGTGGAACCTGAAATTAAGAATGGTATGTTTGTATCATCCATTGAATGTGCAGTTTGTTGGATGGTGTGTGCTTCATCAACTACTCGAGGATACCATGAAGGCATGCCGCCACGTTGTTTTCTCTTGCGGGTAGTACTTCGTTTTTTATTGCGTCTAGTGTATTTCATTAATTATAAATTTGATATTAAATATTGTGTGTAATAGTAAGAATAAAAATGGGGGTTATATATAGAATTCTTAATAAAATTAATGGAAAGATATATATTGGTGAAACGACACAAGATAATCCTAATGAGAGATGGATGCAGCATAAAAGGCATGTATTAAATGGTGAGTTTGGTTGCCGTGCATTATATAGTGCTATGACTAAATATGGTATTGATAATTTTGAATTCAAAATATTATTCTTCTGTTTTAATGAAGATGTAGAAAAGTATGAAATTCAAATGATTGAGAAACTGAATACAATTGCACCAAATGGCTATAATATTTTAAAGGGAGGTAAAGGTGGTGGATTTGTAGGTAAGAAGCATACTGAAGATGCAAAAAGAAAGATTAGTGAATATTTCAAGAAGAGATATGAAGATGTTAGGGAAAGAGAAAAACAGAGTATTATTGTGAAGGATGCAATGAAAGGGATAAATATTCGTGAAAGAATGATAAAATCAGAGAAATGGAAGAAAGCTGTAGAAGAGAAGAGATTAGGGTTTGGTGGAAAAAACGTACCAAATGAGATTAAAGAAAAGATAAGAAAAGGAGTTCAAGCATATTATGATAATGCAGATAATAAAGTAAATATAGAGAAGCATCGTGAAGCGATGGCAAAATCTTGTGGAATAAAAGTATCACAGTATGATGCAAATCATAAATTACTAGATACATATATATCTGCTGCAGAAGCTTCAAGACAGACAGGTATATCTAGAAGTACAGTTCAAAATGCTATAAAACATGGAAAGAAAACTTTAGCAGGACATTATTGGATTGCGGTAATTTCGGCCTAAAGACTTTCCTATATGATTAGTTGTGGAGAAATCCACGAATAGCGAGGATGACCGAGACGGCCTAAGGTGTTCGATTTAAGCTCGAATGGAGTGATCCGCGTGGGTTCGAATCCCACTTCTCGCACTAGCACCCTTTTTTAAAGTTTTAATAAAACCTTAAAAGAGTGTGTAAATACTCTAATAGCCTTTATAGCATAGTGGTATTGCGCTTCACTTGTAATGAAGAGGTCCGCGGTTCGATTCCGCGTGAAGGCAAAAATTTCTCATTATTTTTATTGCAATATATAAATAGGGAGAAATCCCCATTAGTACCTGTTTAGCTCAGTTGGATAGAGCAACCGCCTTCTAAGCGGTAGGTCGTAGGTTCGAGTCCTACAATGGGTGTGATAAATTTGATACTTTAATCTTATATAAATAATATTAAATTATCAAAATGATTAAAATTATTGGTATTTGTGGATTTATAGGTTCAGGTAAGGATACAGTCGCGAATATAATTAAAGAAAGATATGGAGATAGAGTAAAACATATAAGTTTTGCAGGGATTCTGAAAGATATAGTGAGTACAGTATTTGGATGGGACCGTGCATTATTAGAGGGAGATACGAAGGAATCACGTAAATGGCGTGAAGAGGTGGATGAATGGTGGTCTGTGCGACTTAATATACCAGGTTTGACACCACGATATGTTCTACAACAATGGGGGACAGATGTAATGCGTAATCATTTTCATACAGATATATGGATTGCAGCAGTTGAACGGAAAATGATGGGCTTCTCGCCAGATAGTATTGTAGTTATAACAGATTGCCGATTTCCTAATGAAATTGAGTTAATTAACAAGATGTGTGGTAATATAGTATGGGTGCAACGAGGTGATATGCCTCATTGGTATAATGAATATATTGTGAAGGGCGATATACCTATTGGTGTACATGTGTCAGAATATGTATGGGTTAATAGTGTGTTTAATAGGATAATTAAAAATGATGGTGGGTTGGATGATTTGCAACAGAAGGTGATAGAAATGATGGCTGAAATTGCTTAAAGATAATATTATTTAAAATTATTTTATATTATATAATAAATGGGATATATTTATAAAATAACAAACACAATATCAAATAAGCATTATATTGGTGTAACACGTAAAAATGATGTAGAAGATAGATGGAAAGGGCATATTCGCGCAATAAATGAAGGAAAAGGATGTCCTTTATTAGCAAAAGCTATTAAAAAATATGGTGTTGATAAATTTATTTTTGAAGTTATAATAATATGTTTTGATGAAGATGTATATTTATATGAACCACTATATATTAAAAAATATAGCTCGCTGGCTCCAAATGGTTATAATGCAACTCCTGGAGGAATGTCTGGAACTTTTATAGGTAAGAAACATTCTGAAGAAAGTAAAAAGAAAGATTCAGAATCACTAAAAAAATATTATGAAAATAATCCAGAAGTCAGACAAAAACTTAGTGAAAGGTTTCAACTTCATAAAGAAAAATTAATATTATCCATTAAAGAAGCTGCAAAGAAAAGAAGAGAGGATAAAGATTATAAAAAAGAATTATCTCAAGAAGTTAAAAATAAAATTAGAGATAGTTTAATATTATATAATAAAAATAAAAAGATAGATGACAAAAATAAGCATATAGATAAAATGAAAACAATACATGGTATTAAAATCGCTCAATATGATTTGAGTAATAATTTAATAAATATATATGATACTATTAAAGATGCTGAAAAGGCAACAGGTATACACCGTGCCAATATTTCTGCAGCTAATAAAAAAGCTAATAATCGCTCATGTGGATTTATATGGAAACGTATATAATACTTAAAGATATATATACATATATAATTGTGTAGAAATACACGAATTCGAAGCTCCTCTAGCTCAGTTGGTTAGAGCATTTCGCTTATAGTATATAGCTATATATGTCACGGAAAGGTCCACAGTTCGATCCTGTGGTGGAGCATTTATTTTTTTGATTTTATAAGATAACATCAAAAAAATAAATTTGAAGGAAATATGCTGTTTGAAAATATACTATGAATATTATAGTACATATAACCCGTGATTTTATAATGGAATCTGAAAAGTGTGAACACGATGATAATGGTACAATTTATGTATCAGAGGAGGCATATGAATATATGATAACTATGGAAAATGAATTGGTGCTACTTGATAAAGTCGATGGTATTCTACAGTTTCTAAAAAAATCCTATATTGATTGTACAAATGAGTTTGATAAATGTAAAACTATAGAGGAATATACTGCTCTTCAAAAGAAGATTGAAACATCAAATACAGAAAATATAGAAATTTATAATAAATATATTGGTTATATTGAGCAAAAGGAAATAGCTCATGCTATTGCAAAACATTTTAAGGAACTACTAGATTGTAATAAAGCTCTACATGAGTCTATAGAGGATAGAAAAGTACAGAGCTCCTATCTTCTACTATTTCTACAGAGTTTGGTACTAATTATATCTCTTGGAATTGGAATGTATGGTATGGTTAATGCTGCAAATGGACCTATAAAATTTGGTCCTAAATAATAAATTTGATGCATAAAGCGATTATATTATTTTTAATACAAAGAATGTCGACATATATTCCATTAGAACCACATGTACCTCCACCTCATTTAGTGAAGGAGGTTGCGGAATATTTAGGACAGTTGGATGAAAAACATAAACGGTTACATGAGATTGCAGTGAAAACTCTGGCATCATCATATTTTGTAGAGAGGTCACATGGATTCTTAAATTGGAAAAAGAAACAAATTAAGTAATTTCCATCCATGTTAAAGAACCATTCACAGCAACAGAATCTGTACTTGACATTTGTGCAACTAATACTATTGTATCAGGTTTTCCTGTTATAGATGATGTTATAGATGGTAGAGATGGAAATAAATATTCATTAATGTCTACACCTATTGTAGATGCTTGTTGAGAAAATTTTGTGGTTATTATAGTTCCCATATCTGTTAATGATATATCTGTACCAGCTGTATTATTATATATGATTTGTGTCATAGATGTATTAGTAGGATGATTAATCCATGTTTTTCCATTTGTTAGAATAATTGTTGGATTCCATAATAATGATAATGTAACGAATCTTTCTTGGTTAGTTGTACCTTGTACTTGAATATCTACTTCTGTTATTTTTATTGTAGCACGACAATGTTTTTGTTGTAATTGAATAGCGCAAATAACTGTTGGGAATGTAGCAGTTCTTGCTGCTGCTGTAATAGGGAATTTACTGTATGTTATTGGCATAGAATATATGGAACCAACTGGTGTATAATGTCCTTCGACTTGGACTGTACCACATATAGCTGCAAGGGTTTTTTTAGTAATCACGGCTAATGCTTCTATTTCCCAACGAAGAGGTAATTTATTAAGACGATGGTAAGGGAATTGATATGGTCGCTGGTAGAATGCATGAACAAATACGAGATGTCCATTAATAATGAATCCTAGTCGTGTAACACCAACGCCAAGCCATTGTTTTTCGATAACAAGCAGGTGTGTTTCTGCTATTTTTCCAAGAATCATTCCACTTGGACTAGTTTCACGACGACCATTTAATGTATCAAGATTCCACTGACTTTGTGGAACTCGAACTACGTTCTGTATATTATCTGGCGAATTACTACGCTCTACAACAGACCATTCATTGCCAGATATTTCAATATAATGACCCATACTTACTTTAGTTGGTGTTGATACCTCATCTGTTTTATCACGATAATCGTCGAATAATCCAACACGAGCAACACATCCAGATAAATCACCTTGTAATGATGGTACAAATGTTATATATACAAGCTGTGTTTTACCAGGTTGATATAGTATATATTC
>JACCDX010385823.1_pt1 | contig 32809 bp, 28 predicted proteins | sample 7449681 | NCBI WGS metagenome assembly JACCDX01 (sample SAMN15323450, study PRJNA562643) | freshwater metagenome | isolation source: river surface water | place: USA:Blue River Watershed | collected 2017-08-18
ATGTTGGGGGGTTTTTAAGGGGGGTGAAAATGGCGGTTGCGTTAGCAGAGCAGATTTTCACCCCCCTTTTCCTTAAATTGGTTTGTACTGGTATTATTTTTAAACGTATTTAGTGATACCAGTATAATATAAAATATGAAAGTGAATAACAACCAAATTGAAGGTGTTGCCCGCATTTTGGACGGGTGCGCTGTGGTTTCAATTATTACCAATATAAGTCATATATTTGGGTATTTGAATTTGCACGGGAATGATGGATTTTATCTACTTTTATCACTTCCAGTTCCTATTATTGTTGGATTTTCAATCAGAAAGGGGATAAAATGACTGATTTTGCTTGGTTTTTATTAATTTTTTACGGGTGTGCGGGCGCATTTGCCATTTATGTTAATTATTTTAACGACAACCCCGATGACCCCAAATATAAACAAAAAAATGAAACAACCAAATAAGCCTTATTACCGGGCGGTTAGTTTTTGAAAGTCAAACGAGATATTAGAAATTGCCCCCTGCCGTTTGCCGGTGCGCCCCATTTGAATTTCGTCAACAAATAAAATATTAATGTGCATGTCATGGCCCAAAAATTGGCGTAATTCGTCAATTAATTGGTTAAATTGTTCGTCATTGAAACGTTCACCCTTAATAATTTTCAAATCAACCGCATCCAATATATTTTGAATAACCTGATATTGTTTAATTAAATGGCTATGTTCCTTAAAAAAATGGGCAAAAAAAGTGCCCGGAACAAAATTGCCATTTTTGGCAAATATAATGGCCTGCACCCGCCCTTCTATATCGCCTATAATTTGCATTCCCCGCCCACAGGGTGATTGTTCGGTAAATGGGTGGGCCACGGCCAAATCGCCCACGCGGTAACGAATAAAGGGCATGACTTTATTATTCAAATCGGTAATAACCACCTCACCCAATTCACCGGCCGGTGCCGGCATTCCATCCTTTAATATTTCGACAATATAGCTTTCTGAATTAACCAAATGCCCATATTGGGCCGATGATTGATAAGCAATACCCGAAAATTCACGGCTTCCATATTTATCATATACTTTGGTGTTAAATTTTTGTTCAATAATATCGCGGCTTTGTTTTGGCAAAGTTTGGGCCGAGCTGATAATTCCCTTGGGCGTAAAGGGTTGAATCTTATTTTTTTCAACATATTGGGCCAAAAAATTAAAGCTTTCGGCATAACCATCAATTAATACCGGTTTATATTGAAATAATTTGCGCATATATTTGTTCAAATTTTTATCCGACAATTCATATGCTGGTATAAAAATACGGCGGGTTAAAAATGCGTCTATAAATTCCTTGATAATTTGTATAATATTCATACCAATGGTTTGGTGCCACAAACGGGCGCAACGGTCACCAAATTGATAACCTGTCCATGTTTGCCCACGCAGGGTGGTGGCCCAACGCATTTCCAATTGAAATTTATCGGCATAACATTGAAACGGCACACCGGTTGACCCGCTGGTGCTGATTAACAAAAGTTCATTTTTATTGTAATTATCTGACAACATGCCATGATACAAATTTTCACGAATAATTTTTTTGTCCAATAATGGTATTTTAACCAAATCCTTGTATGTTTGTATATCGCTGGGCTTCAAATTATGGCGGTCAAATAATTCGCGGTAATATGTTACATGGTTATAACAATGGCTTATCATTTGTTGCAATTTTAAATTTTGCAATTCTATCATATTGTCGCGTGATAACCATTGCGAACGATTTAAATCGTGAAAATACCGGTAAATATTACGGCCAATCAACCAGCCATGCAGGGGCATGGTATAGGCATAAAATTTAAAATATTTATCACGCAACCAACCAAATCGTGTTTCATTTTTTAATGGTTTGCCGGCCACAAATTGGGCAATGCTATTGTCGTAATCGCCCTGTAATTGAAATTCAAAAAATGCCTTGATAATATCGTATAATATTATAAACATGATGGCAATGGGCGTGTTGGTTACAAAATTTTTGCCCACCATGCGGTCCAGAAAAATTGTTTCAATATCGCGAAATGTATATTGGCGTTTTTGGGCAATTATCATTGGAAAAATTTGCCAATATTTGTAATTATTACGGGTGCGGGTTAAATCCTTTAATACCGCATTGCGGGCAATTAAAAAGCTAGATTTAACATCGCGCAATTTTAAACCAAAAACCCATTGCAATAATATATTTAAACCCTTGGAATAAAAATTACGGCTTTCCTTTAATGGGCTAATCGGGCTTCGTGCTCCCTGCACTATATCCACATTAAATGTTTCAATTGCCTTATATAACCGGTATATATCCTCGGGTTGGTTTTGCAAATCGGCATCCATTATGCAAATATATTCGCCCCGGGCATGGTTTATGGCCCGTTTTAATGTGAATGCCAAACCCATATTGGTTTCGTTATGCAATAATATAATATTTTTATTGGGGTGTTGGGAAATAATGTTTTTGGTATTATCGGTTGATGCGTCATTAACCATTATAATTTCGTAATCAACCGCCAAATTGGCCATGGTTTTCACAATGCGGTTAATTAATTCGTTCACATTTGCCTGTTCGTTATAACAGGGTATGGCAATTGAAATTTTAATATTTTCCATTGTTTTTTATCCATTCAAATGTTGTGGTTAAACCATTTTCCAACGTGGTCAGGGGCCGGTCAACCCCCAAAAACAATTGGCATTTTTTGGGGCAACCCACGCGGTATGTATTGTGGGTTACATCGGGTGGGGCATATTCAAAACCGCCTGTGTAACCGGCAATTGCGCTTATTTTTTCAATTAAATCTAATACACGAATGCCCTGCCCTGAACAAATATTAATTGGGGAATTTTCGGTTTGTAATTGCATGGCATTAATGGTTAATGCAACGCAATCGTCAACAAAAACATAATCCAAAATTTGTTGGCCATTACCATTAATAATAGGTTTTTCGCCCCGTAAAATGCGTTCCATTGTTTTTACAATAACCGATTTATAACCCATATTATTATATTGGCGTGGCCCATAAATAAATAAATAACGCAAATTAATAATGGGCAGGCCATATTTAATAAAAAAATAATGGGCAAAATTTTCACCCGTTAATTTGGAAATTCCATAAATAGTTTGCGGTGTTGGTAATTCTTGCTCGGTAAAATTACCGCCCGCCATGCGCCCGTAAGCATATAAAGACGATGAAAATACAATTTTTTTAACCCCGGCATCGGCACAGGCCTGATATAATTCAAATGTGCCATGTATATTGACATCCAGCACCTTGTGCGGAATCAAAATAGATTGATTATGTTTTTCGGCCGCCAAGTGAAAAACATAATCAACCCCCGATAAAATGGGCAATAATTGATTATAAACCCCCGATTGAATGGTGATATTATGAAAAATAATTTCGGTTTCTGTGGTGGGCGAAGGGATATTATGGGTGTCCCCATATTCCAAGCTGTCCAATATAATAATTTTATTGGCCCCCAATTGCAACAAACTGCGCACCAAAGCCGAGCCAATAAAGCCAGCCCCCCCGGTAATAACTATGGTTTTATTTCTCATTTTAATATTAATTGGTTAATTGTTTCGTCAAATTTTTGTTCTGTGCGGGTTGATTCAACATATTCCTTGGCCCGTTGTGCCCTCTGCAATGCTGCATCATAATCTGCATGAACCCGTTCTATCGCCCGGCAATATTCGTCAATATTATGCTGGTTATAGACAATGGCCGAATTATTATCGGTTAAAATATCCTGAATCCCCTCAACATGGCAACTTATTATCGGCAGGCCCACGGTCATCATTTCCAATAAAATATATGGCACCCCGTCCCAATCGGCCGTATATAAAAAGGCACTATATTGGTTAAAATCAAGGGTGCGCACATCGGCCAAACCGCCATTATGAATATTTTTAACCGCCAATGGCGGGCAATTGCCGGTGCCAAACATGGTAAATTGATATTCGGGCAATTGTTTGGCAATATAGGCAACGCGGTCGGGGCGTTTTTGTATGTCAAAACGCGAAATCCATAAAATATGTTTATTGGGGGTTTTTCGGGTAAATTGATGGTCAAATTGAATATTAACATAATATGGCATTACCGAAAATTTATCCACCCCCACCCCAAAACGATTATGCCAATAATGGGCAAAATAATTATTATCGGCCACAAATTGGCTGGTAAAGGGGGCCAAATCGGGTATAAAATCGCAAAAGCCGGTTGGAAAGCCCTCGGTATTATCGTTGCATGGAATAACCGGATAAATTTTGCAACCATTATGGGCAATTTGCCGGCCATATAATTTCACCGTTTCAAAAACCGCCAAGCTGTTTGATAAAAATAGATGCTTAATACCCAATTGTATAATCAAACTGGCCAATGCCCGTTCCTTGATATTATTGGCATTATGCAAATTGGTCAAACGCGAAACATCAACAATTTTATAATGTTGAATATCGTCATTATATTGTTGGTGAACAAAATTTTGATATGTAGTAAACACCAAACATTTTAAACCCATTTTGTTTAACGATTTTATTATTTTTAACAATGCCCGTTCCAACCCGCCCACCTGAAACCATGGCACGCACACCAAACAATCAAATTGTTCGCCCTGTATTTCATTAATAATTTTATTATATTCAAACGCATGGGCTGTATTATGACCGGGCGGGTCAATAGATTTGAAGCGGTTCAAATCCTGTAAAGATTTACCAAGCGAGCTGTCAAATTGGCGCACCATCCAATTCATATCATTTTGCAATTTGGGGGGCAAAAATAATGTTAAATTTTCGTATTTTGATTCCTGAAATTCAATAAAATATTGATGATAAATATATTTTGACACCACAAAATAATAATGTTTGAATTTACGGGGTATATGCCGTGAAAAAAATAAGTATCTGGCATATAAATTAATTTTACGCGCCAATAAAAAAATTTGGTATTTAATATGTAACATTTGCCCCCCCAAATAAAGCCGAGGGAATCATTAAATAACCGGCCGATTGCCGATGCAGAGAATTTTTGCGTTTTTGCCGGTAATAAAAAATAGTATCCCCCACGATATGGGTTATAATGCCATGGTGCAATAAATCGCAATTGAGTGACCAATCTGGGTGGCCAATGCCGGCTGAATGATTTTCTTTTTTATAATGTATTTTATCCTTGATATTGGCACTGAATAATAATGCCCCGCAATATGGGTTTTGGAACAAATATTCCAATTTATCGGTAATGGCATTGCGTTGTTTATAATATGTTTTTTCATTATCAAAACGCACAATATATTCGGGGCGTAAAATTATATTATGCCGGTTGGGGTTGGCGTAAAAAAAATTCCACATATTATGCAAAAATTCCTTCCCTATCATATCATCGCCGTCCATTATCATTATTAATTCGCCCTTGGCATGGTTGATGCCCAAGTTGCGTTTTTCGCTAACCATATTGCCGTTGGCATAATATATATACACGTTATCCAATTGGTTAATGGCATGGTTTGTAATATAATGGTTGGTGGATATATTATCCCGGTGGGTAACCAATATCACCTCTATATTCAAATGGCTGGCCATTTTTTTACATAAAGCAATATTATTCAGGGTGATATGGGCCAATTGCTCCTCGTAAGTGAAGCTAAGGATTATGGATAAATTAATATGTTCGGTCATTGCCAATGCCTTAAATAATTACACTTCGGGTCCATTACATTGAATGCAGTTATATTATATTCAATGCAACAGCCATTTGAAATGGCCCCAAATATTACAATATAATGATTCGCCACCCTGTAAAGATTAAAAAAATGTCATTTTGAGGTTATTATACATCAAGCTTACGCATTGGTTCCATAATATATATTTTACACGAACCACCCAAAAGAAATGACAAATAATAACGCATTTTAAGGCTTACATTTTCTGTCATTAGTGCTGTTCCTGTATAAAATAAATTATTACTATAAATTTTTAAATTTTTGAACCCGGCTTTATGAAACACTCTTGACCAATTTATGCTTGAAAAATAATATAACTCAACAATTGAATTTTTATATTCCCCGTGCGGGGTTATGCTTGTATAATAATTGAAGGCTTGTGAAATTCTACTAATATTACTCTTAGTATTTTTTAGCAATATCAAAGCCAAAAGCAACTTTGCTATCACTATAAATCCTTCTATCAAAAATGTTATAGAGGTATAAAACCGCCATGTTGTTGTTGGAAGTATATGAATAACTTTGCCGTTGGGTTTTAAAACCCGTTTAATTTCACTTTGCAACGTCGTTAGTTGCTTTACATGTTCCAAAGTGTTTGACGAATAAACAATGTCAAAGGAATCATCTGCAAAAGGTATAATTTCTCCATTATATTCGGTTACTTCAAATAATAAATGCGGTTTATACATTGAATCAGAAACATCTATTGATTTTATATCGTAACCCAAATCATTAAATTTTTTTGCTTGATAGCCATTGCCACCCCCAATTTCAAGCAGTTTACTCCCTTTCTCAAAGTGAATAATAGTCTCGTTAAATTCAAAATCTCTAACCTTGTTTAAAAATTTTATTGAAAACATTTATGAACTCCTTAATTTGTATTTCTAATAAATGACTATAAAACCATTATTATTATTTTTGGTTGTAAATTGTTGATTGTTAGAGCCTTTATCCTCATAATGCCAATTATGCTTAGAATATAACTCTACTTTATTAGAATTTTTTTTCTAATAATGCATTATATTTTTCTGTTAGTTCCTTGTGCTTTGCCTCCAAATCACGAAAATAGCCCTGCAAGCGGAAAAATTTGGGAGATAACTCCTCATCTAACAATGCACCGTCTATTATTTTGCATAACAAATCTTTATCATTTTTAAATTTTTTGTTTGTATATATTATATCTCTATCTTTATGTAATTTATTAATTGATTTTTGCTCATGCAATTGTTCATAATATTTTTCAATTAATTCCCTGTGGTTGGCCTCTAATTGCCGAAAATTTCTTTGAAGGCGAAAAAATTTATGCGCCAATTTATCGGTCTGTATAGTTTGATATATTGTATGACGCAATAAATCATTTTCTTCATTTAATTTTGCATTTTCCATATCAAGGTATTCTATAAATTCATCTATATTATTAAATTTGATATTATGGTTTGTTTCGTATTCAGCACAAATTTTTTCTCTATCGGTGGGCGAAAAAACATTAATTGTGGCATGACCAGCATAAAAAATTCTAAAATTTTCTTTGGCCAATTTATGCACAAAAATCATCCAAAGACCCTCGCATAAAAAACCAAGTATCCTTGATAATCTACCCTTAAATTGACCCATATCCATCTTTGATTCTATATAATCACAAACAGGAAAAACAAAATTACAATATTTATCAAAAATTTCATTTGTAGCTATAAAAACATGGTACCATCTGGCCTCATTACCATATATAATTTCCATCGCAGATTCATAATAATTGGGTTGAAAATTTTTTATATATTCTATGGCATAATCAATGACAGGTGTTGAATTAATATCAATAAAATTTTGATAAAGACTTTGATTAATTAAATCTATTGGGGTGGTAATTACATCATAATTTTCCAAAATATTCATTATATAATTTTTATTAATCTTAAAGTTCTGGTTAACTTCTTCATCTATTTTTCCCTTAATATCAATATTTCTAAATCCATTTTGTCCAAAATCTAAAAACCTGCGGTAATCACTAAAACCTATATAATCATAATTTTTATGGTTTTTCCATATCCAATACATTGTTGCATGTCCTGCATATAGTATTCCTTTATGCGATATATTATCGCCTGTATTCTCAAAACTAGAAATTCCTGTTATGGGTTTATTAAAATTATCTACCTGCACCGGTTCAAACAAATCATTTTTAAGCAAAAAGCCCGGGTCAAAGTAATATGATTGAAAAATTTTAATGGTTGGTTCTTTATTCATTTTTTAAACAAGTTTAATCCAAAATAATTAATGAGAATTTTTTTCTAATAAAGCATTATACTTCTCGGTTAATTCCTTGTGCTTTGCCTCCAAATCACGGAAATACCCCTGCAAGCGGAAGAATTTTGGAGCTAACTCATCTTCTGGTAATGAATTTGTAATGGTTCTGCGCAATAAATCATTATCATTTTGTAATCTTAATATTTTTTGTTCCATTGTCCTTGTGGTTTCATCAATGCTATTATCCTCGTTATAAATAATTGATAATGGAACAAGAAATTTGCCATGGTTTAAGGTTCTTCCTTTATCTACTAACTCCTCGGTGCCCACGCAAATACGTTTGCCCAAAATATTGCCATCGGGTTTGCATTTACGAATTATACATAACGAATTGGCAAATTCCACCGAAAAAATTTGGGAAAATAAATCTTCATTAATGGTGCACCCATATTCGTTAAAAATATTATCCAAATAATCGGTGCGGTTTATGCTAATTTCCCAATGTTCAAAATTAATAGTATCGGCCAATTTTTTTAAAAATTCAATGGCACCAAATTTATTATATAACCCACCTTGAAACTCGCTCCTATAACTGCAATGCAAATCCTCAATAACATACAGGCCATCATCTTTTAATCTTGGAAAATAATTGGCAAAGGCCTTGATAATATCGCCAGACCTGTGGGAACCATCATCAATAATTATGTCCCATTTATCTGTCAATTTATCAAATGCCTTAATGGTGTCATCGCCATTAATATCACCACAGATGGTTTTAATTTTTGGCGATTGATAGGTTAATTTTTGAATATCCGGGTTTATATCGCACCCCAAAATTATTTCAGCATTGGGGAAATACGCATTCCATAATTCCAACGAACCACCATTCAGAATGCCAATTTCACAAAATTTAACATTATCGTTTTGTTTGTGGGCAAAAAGTGATTCATATTTTGTAATATAACTTGACCAACGGTCAATAACTTTACCTTGGTGCTTGGCAATAAGACTCTGCAAACTTTGCATTTCATTCCCCTTTTCCTTAAATTGGTTTGTAATGGTAGCATTTTTAAATCCTTTCGGGAATACCAGTATATGCCAAATATTTTTACAATAATGATATTCCTTATTATATTATTGCGATTCGCCCCGCTGTAAAGCATAAATATTTGGGCATCAAACGACCCATCACAAAGATTCACGCGGTAATAAAATGGGGTATTTGGCCCGCAATTTTTCGTCCATTTCGGTGGATATAAATGGGTGGGGTGGGCCGGCCAGAATGTCATTTTTTAACTGGGTGGCGCGGGTTAATAATGCCGGCTTGCCATTGGCGGCCCATTCCTTGGGCGATGTGCGGTCAAATAATTTGGGGTAATAATAATCGCGTTGCATTAGGCGCATGGTTTGCTCTGACCCCAAAAAATGCCCCACCGCTGGTTTGCCTTCAACCCCCAAGCAAGTTTGACGAATCACCTCCACGCTCAATGTATCATCATTAACCTCTATACCGCGCACAATACGCATAACCGAACCCAACATGTCATTATCCAACACCAATGCTTCATGGCAAAAACCCAAAATGGATGCCTGCATACCGGCCGCCTCATATATCATATTCGCCCCGCTGTTGGCGTTCATCACCGTGGTTAAGGCCTTTTCAGCCCCCGATTGATAATCGGGGGTTTTGCTGTCGGCCATGGCCGCCGCCACACAGGTGGTAAAGCCATAATGCGCGCTCATTTCGGCCGTGCCATTCATTAACAGGGCCTGTTCGGCACTGCCCCCGCTCATCGCACCGGTGCGCAGGTCGGAAACAAATGGCCAGGGCGAAAACATAAAAGTCGCCCCCTTTTTTACCGCATTGGCGTATATTACTGCCGCCAAAACCTCGGCAATGCTTAATGCCACTGCACCGGCCAATGCCGCCGGGGCGGTGGCCCCGGCCTGACCGGCCGAAACCAATAACAGGGGCATATTAACCTTCACCGCCGCCTCTAAACATTTGCAGGCATCCTGTGCAAATTTTAATGGGGGCACCACAAAACAACTGGAAATGGAAACAAACGGGCGGGCGTTCCATTTATCCTCGCCACCGGCAATGTCATATAACATTTTCATTGATTCAGCAAATTGGGGTAAATCCACCCATGAAGTGCCAACATGTTTGCGTGTGCCCCGCACTGATGCATAACATGTATTGAAATCCATCAAAAATGGGTCGCTAATATCCCGGCATACCAATGGCCGTTGCAAAATATGAATATTATCCAAATTATCAACCAATTTGGCGGCATGGTATAAATCTAACATGGTTGATGGGCGGTAATTATTGCTGTCCAGTTCCAACGTATTCACCGCCGCCCCCGATGTGCCAAAATACACCCGCCCGCTGTGGGGGTGAATATCCCATTGTTCGTCCTGTGCGTATAATGTAAGCCCACGGCCAGCTGTCGCTATCGTATCCTCTATTAATGTGCGTGGAAAACACAAACGGCCATTGGCATTAACAAAGGCACCGGCCCGGCAACAATATGCAATGGTGCTGGGCAGGGCATCGGCATAACCAATAGTTTCCAAAATTTCCACCACGGCATTATGAATTTTGACCTTGTCCAAATCGCTTAAAACCCGCATTTTGCCCCCCACCATACCCGGGCGAATGGGGCGCATATCGTCGCTTAACGGGGCCTGCCGTTGGGCAATGCGGGCCGAACGCCCACCTAAAATGCGTTGATTCATATTTTTTCCTTGCGTAAATGTTTAAAATGAACGATTATATATTTATTCAAAGAAACTAAAAAAAGCAATTTTTTTCTTGCTTTATTTTTGTGGGCTATTAATATTGTTTTATGCAAGAAATTTCACCCGAACAATGCGCTGAATATATTCAGGCCGGCACCCATTATTTATTAGACGTGCGCGAACCACACGAATTGCAAATTGCCCATATTGATGGGGCCATACATATTGCCCTGTCACAATTTATGGCCGAATATTCCAACCTACCCACCGACAAACCCATTTGTGTTATATGCCACCATGGTGGCCGTTCGGCACGCGCCACCCAATTTTTAAACGAAACGGGTTATAATGCTATTAATGTGGCCGGTGGTATTGACCAATGGGCCGAAAGGTTGGACCCACAAATGGAACGATATTAATGTTACAATATATTCAAAATTTGCAATATAAATCAATCAATTTGAATGTATTGGTAAACCCGCAAAATGACAATGATGTGTTATTATTTTGCAATAATTTATTTCAAAAAAATTACCAAAATTTATTGGATAATATTATTAAAATACATCAACACCCCCAATGCCAAAGCCAGCAATGGCAATTGACGTTGCAATTTTTAACCATTATGGCCAATGGTTATTTGGCCAATAATATTAACCATGCCAAACAATTTATAAATGAATTGATACAAATGGGCCAAAAACATAATTTACCCATTTGTTATGTAGAGGCCGCCATGTTATTGGCCGAACACCACCAAACCGAAGAAGCGGCCCAAATTTTTAAACAAATTTTCAAGGCATACCACCCAAAATTATTAATCAAACCCTGTAATAACCGCCAATTGGTGGCATTAAATATGGCACAAATTGATATGATACCCCGGGTTAAACATATTATGACATCGCAAAGCGATTTGGGGGTGGCCCAAAAAGAAATTACCCCCGAACAAGAAGGATTAATAAAAGACAAATTATTCAATGCCATGGTGGATTACCAATACCGCAATTTGCATATACCCAAGTTTCAGGGCCAATATAAAATAATACCCAAATTGCCCCATAAAAAAATATTAATCATTGGTGGGCAATACCAAAATGGTTCGGAAACTGCGGCAGAACAAGATGTTAGTTATAATTATTATGATTCGGCCATAAATATGGGCTTTACAACCGAGTGGGTGAAAATTGATGGGGCCGAATACCCGCAATCAGAATGGGACAGAAAAACCGGTAAGCAAAACCGCATAATAAATGGAAAACCATTTCGGGCAACACGTGAAACCAAATTGGTTTATTTGAATGCCATAGAAGAAAAAATTAAAGAATTTCAACCGGATTTGGTAATTGTAAGCAACCCGGGTAGCAACCATGAAGACACATTAAATAGTGAAGATTTTTACAATTTAAAAAAACAATATAATTTCAAATTAATGGGTTTTATTGGCGATTATTATTGCTTTGGTGGCAATTTTCACGACCCATTTATTGCAGGCGAGATGCAAAAATATTATGATTTGGTGCATGTTAACGATACAATTCACCCTAATTATGAAAAACATGTTAAAAACGGGGTGCAAATTCATTTTCCAACCATGCCATATAAACCCGTTGTACAAAAACCCAAAACTATTGATTTTGGTTTCAGTGGTTATGAATATAAAAACCGTGATGCTTTCTTGGGTGGATTAGGTGATTATATACCAAATAGCCAAGTATATTTAAACAACCGCCATTTTAATGATGTTTTTAAAAGTTTTTATGAATTTTTAGATTTTTACGCCAAAACCAAAATCACCTTTTCCACCAGCTATTTGGACGAATCAAATTATTTGAACGCCACCCGCATCCGCGAGGGAATTATATCCAAAACGCTATTATTACACGAAAAGGATACCACTATCACCCTATATTATGTTCCATTTGTGCATTATATACCGGTTACCAACCGCAATGAAGTGATTATATACAGCCAATTTTTTACCAAGCACGAACAATACCGCCAACAAATTACCGAAAATGCCTTTCAATTTTATAATAATAATTATTCACAATATCATTATTGGTCTTATATTTTCCAAAAATTGCAATTTGTTTAAATCCCCTTATTGCACCGCACAATGCTTTTTGTTTGCTATTAATTATTTGTATGGTATAGTATGGTTAAAGTTTAACAACAGGAAAGGAGAGAATGAGATACGGCAAATTTGCCGTTGAATTTTATCATGGTTATAAATCAAAGCCAAAAAGTTAAAAATGAAATTGACAATTTTATTAAGCAAAATCAAGATATACTATCAATTGATGTATTGATACCTACATTTTCAGGGCATTTACGGGGTAAACGTTTACCGGTACGTGATGCCGACAAAATAAGCAAGGGCGGTGTGCAATTACCCAGCTCTATACCATTATTAGATTTAAGCGGGGCCAATTGCATCCACCTGCCCGAGGGTGATACAGACGGCGACCCCGATTTTCGGGTAATGCCGATTTCCGGCACCATTTGCCGTGTGCCATGGGTGGAGGAACCACGGGCCCAAGTGCTGGGTTACCAAACCCAACGGCACGGCATGCCATTTTATGGCGACCCGCGCCGTTTATTATACCGCGAGGTGCGCCGTTTCAGGGCCATGGGGTTAAAACCGATTATGGCATTTGAATTTGAATTTTATTTGTGCAAGGTTGATTTGGGGGCCGATGGCATGCCCATTTTGGCATCCGAGGAAGAAGACGAAATTGAACAAAATGACATTCAATGTCTGGGAATGCAGGAATTGGAGGCTTTTGATGCCGTGTTGAACGAAATTAATGTTTCGTTGGAGACACAGGGCATGGAACCTTGTTCAACGTCCAAGGAATATGCCCCATGCCAATATGAAGTCAATTTAAGCCATTATGATGACCCATTGGTATTATGTGACCAAGCGATGATGTATAGGCGCGCCATAAAGGCGATTGCCCGTAAACATAATTTAGAGGCAACATTTATGGCCAAACCTTTTGGCGAATGGGCGGGTTCAGGCCTGCACACCCATTTGTCAATATTGGACGAGGACGGCAAAAATATATTTGAAGAGGGCATAGATGATGAGGGCGAGCCAATTGTTAATGACAATTTGCGCCATGCCATTGGCGGGGCCATGAAATATACCAAGGATTTTATGTTATTATTGGCCCCCAATGCCAATTCTTACCGCCGTTTTGCCAAAAAAACCGCTTATTCACCGGTTAATAGCGCATGGAATGTCAATGATAGGTCGGTTGCATACCGCGTGCCATTGTCGGATGCCAAAAATACCCGTTTAGAATATCGCATTGCCGGTGCCGATGCCAACCCATATTTTGTGGCCGCCGCGGTTTTGGCATCAGTGCGCAAGGGTTTATTGGATAAGGTTGAACCACCCGAACGGGCCGACCGCGGTTGTGGTTTTGACCACCCACCCAAGTTCCCCACCCGTTGGTTTGAGGCGATAAGCGCATTCAAAAAGTCAAGCTTTGCCAAGGAAGTATTTGGCAAAAAAATGCATGACAAATTATATTTGTTTCATTTAAGCGAGTTTGATGCGGTGGAGGGGCAAGTGCAACCTTCGGACTTTACCCGTTATTTCCGCCATAGCTAAGATTAAATTTGTTTCAATAAAACATCTATCCATTTATGCCCATAAAGCAGGGATAGTGACCTATTGCCGTTATCTTAATATTACTGCTGAATATTAATTAATAAGTGATGTTGTGGCACCACCGGTGTTGCCACGATTGGGCGATACAAAAATTTCTGCCCGCGAACCACTGGAAATACCGGTTTTGGCACGAATGGTAATATTAGCAACCCGTTCCGCCTTGGTAAATATAATGGTTGCTACCTCGCCCTGCAATGATGTCAATTCACGCCAGCCGGCCGATGGCATTTGTTGTTGGTAATATAAAAATACCTTTTCCACGCTAAATTCACTTTCCAATGTTATTCTGCCGGTCATGGATTTATCGCGCCCCAAAATTAACGATTCATTGGGGATAATTTTTGTTTTTTGCGGTATGGGTAAGTCCGGGAATGCCGCCTGCTGTTCGTAAGTCTGGCTCTTGCCGGCATCTGCTGTGACATTGGTTAAAGTATCACAGGCCGTTAATAATAAGGCCATCATCGGCAATATTGTTAGGTATTTTTTCATGGTGTTTCCCCCGGGAAATTGTAATTTTCAAAAGTATAATGCAATTATGATTCCAAAAATTATTTTTGCATTACATAAAATTAAAAAAAATTTATCTTGCTTATTGAAAAATAGTTTGTTAAAGCCTCACTCATTGGCGCGGGGTGGAGCAGCCCGGTAGCTCGTCAGGCTCATAACCTGAAGGTCGTAGGTTCAAATCCTGCCCCCGCAACCAACTTTAAGCCTGTATATAATGTATACAACGAATCCGGTCTGTTTTACAGCAATCGTTGCTTCTTTAACACATTATATACCAAATGTAACCGGAAAAATACAAAGGAGATTATTATGGATATTCCCGTTATTACAGTGCAAGAAATGTTCGAGGCTGGTTGCCATTTTGGCCATACCGCCCGCCGTTGGAACCCCAAAATGAAGCCATTTATATTTGGCGTTCGCAATGGCGTTCATATTATAGACCTTGACCAATCAGCCCCATTAATGAACACCGCCTTAAAGGCCGTGCACGATGTGGCCGCCGGTGGTGGCCGTATTTTATTTGTGGGCACCAAACATCAGGCACAGGAAATTATTGCTGAATCGGCCGCCAATGCCGGGCAATATTTTGTTAACCACCGCTGGTTGGGTGGTATGCTTACCAATTGGAAAACCATTACCAATTCCATTAAACGCCTGCAACAATTGGACGATATTTTGGGTGGTGATGGTTTGGGTTACACCAAAAAGGAAAAATTAGATTTGGAACGCAAACGCACCAAATTACAGGATACATTAGGTGGTATTCGTAATATGGCCGGCCTGCCCGATTTAATTATTGTGCTGGATACCATTAAGGAATCGTTGGTTATTGACGAAGCCCGCAATTTGAAAATTCCGGTCGTGGCTATATTAGATTCCAATTCTAACCCTGATGGCATTACTTACCCCATTCCGGGTAATGACGATGCGGTGCGGGCTATCAAATTATATTTCAACAGCTTTGCATCGGCTATCTTGTCGGGTTTGGCCAAATCTATGGCCATTAATGGGGTTGATACTGGGGCTCAGGAAAATCCTGAAACCCCCGTTGCACCCGCTCAGGCTTAAACTTATATATATTATCAGGGCGAATGGTGCATTTATGCTATCATTCGCCATTTGATATTAACAACATAAATGGAGAATATTATGGCAGAAATTACAGCAGGATTAGTAAAAGATTTGCGTGAGAAATCAGGCGCAGGCATGATGGATTGCAAAAAGGCATTAAGCGAAACCAATGGTGATATTGAAAAGGCATTGGATTGGTTGCGCCAAAAGGGTTTGGGTGCGGCCGCCAAGAAAGCCACACGCGTGGCCGCCGAGGGATTAATTGGCGTGGCAAGCGACAGCACCAGCGGTGTGCTGGTGGAGGTTAATGCCGAAACCGATTTTGTGGGCCGGAATGACTTATTTCAACATGCTGTTGAAAATATTGCCAAAATTGCCCTGCAAACCGGTGACGATGTGGCCAAAATTGGTCAGACCCCCTTTGGTGAAGGCCGTTCGGTCAGTGAACAATTAACCCATTTGATAGCCACCATTGGCGAAAATATGAACCTGCGCCGCGCACAAAAAATTTCTGTAAAAAATGGCGTGGTGGCTTCATATATTCACAGCGCGGTCAAGGTTGGCGTTTTGGGCAAAATTGGGGTCTTGGTTGGTTTAGAATCAACCGCTGACAAGGCCCTGTTGCTGGATTTAGGTAAAAAATTGGCTATGCATATTGCCGCCGCCAACCCCATATTCTTAGATATTGCCTCGGTGGATGCCGATAGCCTGGCCCGTGAAAAGGAAGTGCGTATGCAAAAATTGATGGTGATTGAGGATATGAAGGACCAAACCGGTGCCGCCAACAAGGATTGCGAAGAAGCATTGCAACGCGCCAATGGCGATGTGGCCACGGCCGTGCAGGCATTAAAGGACCGGGGCAAGAATAACCCGAAAAAGCCCCTACCTGCCGATAAAAAACAGGAAATTTTGCAAAAGCAAGTCGACGGCCAAGTGCGTAAATATTACGAGGAAGCCTGCTTAACCGAGCAAATTTTTGTGGTTGATGGCGAAACCAAAATTGCCGATTTATTAACCCAAACTGCCAAAACTTCGGGTTGTTCCATTGCCATTACCGGTTTTGTGTTATACCGGTTGGGCGATGGTATTGAAAAGAAAACGGACGATTTTGCGGCCGAAGTTGCCCAAATGGCCGGTGTGTAAGCACAATAGTGATTCATTGCCCGTTAATTAATATTTGTAATTATTGTAATTTTATGGTATTATACTTGCAATTACAATAAATAATAAAATAATTGACGGGCAATATGAATCACATTTATTATAGTCTTACAGGAGGACAATATGAAAAACACTGATGATTATGAAACACAAGAGCGTTTGAGTAGAGAAAGTTCGCGCGTAGTGCGTGAACATTGGCAGGCACAAGATAGGAAGCTATTATATGCAAATAATAGCTACCCCCATAACGAGGATAATTTGTTGAAAATTTCAGATTTAATGCATCAAGTTCAAATTAATAAGAAAAATGAACGATAAGAATCCCGTTAAAAATGAAATAATTCATGAAAAAAGAATCGCATTACTTATTAAAGAAGTGGATGCAATTATAGAATTTGATAAATTTGTAACTGCTATAAATAATCCTATATATTACGATGTGTTTATTTTAAGTTCTTGGGGAATTATTGAATCTATTAGAAAAGACATAAATGAAAATGAATATTTACAGACACCGAAGACAATAGCTGCATATACTTATATATTAATCAATTGGGAAGCTTATATATTTTATGCAGGCAATGGCGATAATATCAAATACAAAGAAAATATAACAGATTGCAATATAAACCTAATTTTTAATTTGTTCAAAATAATCATGATGGAAGAATTTGGAATTCAACTATCAGTTTTAAATGCAAAAAAATATGATGATATAATGAATAGTTATAAGGATTTATTGCAACATATTATGAAATATTATTTTTACCGGCATTCAAACAAGTTCACTATAGATTATAAAATTCATATTAACAATAAACATCCAATAATTAATGATTTTTCAATTAATGCCCATGAATTTGATGGTTTATATTATTTTTTTGAAACAATTTATAAGCTTGCATCCTATCACTGGTCGGATATTAAATTAAACAGACTATACACCCCAAAACCACCTGAAGAACCACCATTTATAGCCATACCGCTAGTAAAATTTAGATGATTGGTTCTGCGCGGATTATAATAATAGGATTATAATATAGTAAAAATATCAAATACACTTAAAATTATTGGGTATTAAATTTATGAATATTTTCTGAATTACCTACGCTTACGCTTTGGATTTGAAAGGCAAAATTTGATAGAACGAAGCTATGCACAACAACATATATTGCGTTAACCGAGCAGATTTTCACCCCCCTTTTCCCAAAATAGGTTTGTAATGGTATTAATTTTAAACTTATTTAGTGTTTCCATTATAGTGATACCAATATAGTAATGGCTTTGTTGTATTTCCAATTGACAAAAATATAAAATGGTGCCATAAAAAAACCATGATAGGATACCGCGAACCAAGACGATTCACTACCTTTAATTGGGTGGGGTTTCAAACATTATACATTAAGGAAGTGAAGAGATTCACCAATATATGGACACAAACCCTGTTGGGCCCGGCGGTTACCAATTTGTTATATTTTATTGTTTTTTCATTGGCATTAAAACAGGCCAACAGCACCGCCCATCAGGGTGATATGCAATTATTTTTGGCCCCCGGCATTATTATTATGACCATTGCCAATAACAGCTTTGTTTCGGTTTCCTCGGCCATTATGGTTTCTAAGGTGCAGGGGAATATTGTTGATTTTTTAATGCCCCCGATAAACCATTTGGAAATGGCCTTGGGCATGTTATTATCGGGCATTACCCGCGGTTTATGCGTGGGTTTTTGTTGTTGGTTGCCATTAATATTTATTGCCCCCATTTGGCCACAACAAATTATATTTGTGTTTGTATTTTCGGTATTGGGTTCGGTTTTAATGGGGTCATTGGGTTTAATTGGGGCCATTTGGGCACAAAAATTTGACCATTTAAACGCATTTTCAAATTTTTTAATTACACCATTAATATTTTTGTCGGGCACATTTTATTCCATACAAAACCTGCCCCCCACCTTACAATTTATCAGCCATTTTAACCCATTTTTTTACATGATAGATGGTTTTAGATATGGTTTTTTGGGCACTTCGGACACTTCTATATGGCTTTCCACCCTGTTTTTATTGGGCATAGATTCCATATTATTTTCATTGGTGGTATTTTTATTATACAAGGGCTGGAAGTTAAAGCATTAATGGCGGGGTGGATTACCCATCACCAGAAACCTGTATACAAAAAACACAATTGCGGGCGGTTTATGCGTTCGGCTTACCCACCCACGCATTGGCGTAAATTGGTAATATTTTGGTTGTAATCTTGGCCATTAAAAATGGCCGAACCGGCAATAAGCGCGCGCGCACCGGCCCCATAAACCAATGGGGCAGTTTTGGGGGTAATGCCCCCGTCAACCGCTATAATAACTTGGTCCTGGCGGTTGATATTTTTTAACATTTGGTGAATGGTGGCAATTTTGGTAACCGATTCGCCTATAAATTCCTGCCCGCCAAAACCGGGGTTGACCGACATAACCAAAACCAAATCCACCAACCCCAAAATTTCACTTAACAGGGCCGGGCTGGTATGCGGGTTTAACGACACACCGCATTTTTTGCCGGCACGTTTAATATATTGCAAACTGCGGTGCAGGTGGGTGCATGCCTCGAGATGCAGGGTAATTTGGTCGGCCCCGGCCTTTATGAAGTCGTCAAGCAGATGGTGCGGTTCATGCACCATCAAATGCGCATCAAAAACCAAAGCCGAATGCGGGCGCAATTTGGCCATAACCGGCGCACCAAAGGTAATATTGGGCACAAATTGCCCGTCCATTATGTCCCAATGCAACCAATCGGCTTGGGCCACGGCCCCAACTTCGCGTTGTAAATTGGCAAAATCGGCCGATAATAACGAAGGGGCAATAATAACCGACATTATACTATGTCCACCCCGTGAATACGCCCGGCCGCCACCATGGTATTGCGCAATAAACAGGCAATGGTCATGGGGCCAACCCCGCCCGGCACCTTGGTAATGGCACCGGCAACGCCATTGCAACTCGCAAAATCAACATCACCGGTAATATAGGAACGGCCATCAGGGTGTTTTAAGCGGTTAATGCCAACATCTATCACCACCGCCCCGGGTTTTAACCACGAACCCATAACAAAATTGGGTTTGCCTATGGCCGCCACCACCACATCATATTGTTGTAATTCGCTTGCCAAATTTTTGGTTTTGCTGTGCATAACGGTTACCGTGGCATTGGCCGATAATAATAATTGCATCATCGGTTTGCCCACAATATTACTGCGCCCCAAAACGGCACATTTTAAACCGGCCAAATCGGCACCAAAATGGTCCTGTAATAATAATAAACAGCCGTAGGGGGTGCATGGCACCAACGCATCCTTGCCACCGGTGCTTAGCAGGCCAACATTAACCAAATGAAAGCCGTCCACGTCCTTCTTGGGGTTAATGCGTTGAATAATTTCATGGTCGTCCAAACCGGCCGGCAGGGGCAATTGCACCAAAATACCATGCACCTTGGGGTCATTATTTAATTCATCTATTATTTTTAATAATGCGTCTTGGCTGGTGTTGGCCGGCAGGCGAATTTCGTTAGAATTCATACCCACACGCTGGGTGGTGGCAACCTTGTTTTTTACATATACCTCGGATGCTGGGTTGTCGCCCACCAAAACCACGGTTAAGCCCGGGGTAATATTGGTTTTTTTCTTAAAATCGGCCACTTGATTGGCGATTTTGTTGGTTAAATTCTCGGCAAAGGCTTTGCCATCTATTATTTTTGATTCCATTATATATTCCTTACTTTCAATTTGGTTTTAATAAATTGTTAAAAAAAAATCAACGAAAATATTGATTTTTAAACCAGAATCATTTTATATTGTTTTTAATAATTACCATGAAATATTTAACCAAACAAATTTTTAATTACCCCATTGGGTTGGTGTATCGGGCGTGGCACGACCCGTTATTATTAAGCCAATGGTGGCCCCCCAGCGGGGCGTTGGCCCATATTATGGCCCAACAATTTCAAAATGACGGCCAAACTATTATTCGTGTAACCTTGCCCGATGCCATGGAATATTACGAAAAATTACATTATATTGAAATATACAACCCCAGCAAAATTATATATCTGGCCAGCACCTGCGACCGGGAGGGCAATAATATTGCCAACCCATTTTTAACCGGTTGGCCCCAAATATTATTAACCCAATGCGAATTTGTGGCATTAAACCCGAATGAAACCCAATTTTCCCTGTCTTGGCTTCCATTTCAGGCCAGCGAGGGGGAGATAGAGTTGTTTGAAAAGTCGTTCAAGGTAATTGATTATGGCTGGGGCGAATCATTAAAACAATTGGACGATGTTTTATTAAAATTGACCACGCCAAGCGATGATAAAGTTAACTAATACATATATTAATTAATATTTTTACAAAAAATTTACAATTTTGTTAATATTGGTAAATATTGCCCCGCATTAAAAATAATGTTATATGAATATTAATCGTTATTAAGGGTGCTGTTCGGGGGGATAGCATTCCTTAATACGATGTATAATTATAGTTTGTTATTGAACTATAAAATCAGCCGTTCCCCAATCTTTAATAAAATTAATCAATGTGATGTGTTAATTTTTTTCAAGATTAAAAACTTGGATATACAAGTTGTAACGAAATTCTTGTCGTTTATTACCCTGTCCCTACGACAAGTTTAGGCGACGCTGGAATGAGCCAGTGTCGCCTTTATCCTTTTAAAATACCAAATTTGGAATGCGCTATATCTTAAATATCAAAAAAACCCAATAAAATAGCCATTTTTTAAAAAAATTGTTGACTAAGGCATGAAAATTGAATTAGCAATATTATGCTTAAATTGTTAAGCATAAAACCGAACTCTTTTAGTATTACCATAGTAAAGGGGTTATTCATTTTAATAAAAAGGAGATTCATTATGAATAAATCTGAATTAGTTTCAGCAATAGCCGAACAAACCGGTTGCACCAAAGTAGACACTGCAAAATGTGTTGATGCATTTGTGGCCGCCGTGTCCAGCGAATTAAAAAAGGGCGGTGAAGTCCGTTTGGTTGGTTTTGGCACATTCAGCGTTGCCAAACGCAAAGCCACCACAGCCCGCAACCCACGCACCGGTGCCAAAATTGCGGTTAAGGCCAGTAACCAGCCCAAATTTAAGGCCGGAAAAGAATTGAAGGATTGCTGCAATTAATATTGCGCATCTTTTAATATGCTAAAAAATACCAAATATATTTGATAATAATTTTAATATATTTGCTGGTTTTTAGTATATATATTAAGGGGTGGCATCGGTAAAATTTTAATATATTTTATCGGTGTTGCCCCTATAATATATTTAAATGACTAAATTTTAGTTATATAAAAATTTAGAAATTTACCAAAACAAAAACAAACGCACAGAAAGAATACCATGACCAATAACTATATTTTTACCAGCGAGTCCGTATCCGAGGGGCACCCCGATAAATTATGCGACCGCATTTCCGATGAAATTTGTGACTTATTTTTAGCCAAGGACGCAAAATCGCGCGTGGCGGTTGAATGTTTGGCCACCACCCAAAAATTGGTGATAGCCGGCGAAGTAAAAACCAAGGCCAGCATTTCCAGCGAAGAAATTATTGCCCGCGCCCGTAATGCGGTTAAGGATATTGGTTATGAACAAGATGGTTTTCATTGGCGCGATATGCAGGTGGATTGCGTGATTCATAATCAATCGGCCGATATTGCCATGGGCGTTGACAACAAGGACGAAACCAAGGAAGGGGCGGGCGACCAAGGGATAATGTTTGGTTATGCGGTTGACGAAACTGAATCATTAATGCCAGCCCCCATTGATTATGCGCACCGCATTTTGAAGTCATTATCTGATTTTCGTAGAAATAACAAAAATTCGGGTTTAGGCCCCGATGCCAAAAGCCAAGTTAGCCTGAAATACGAGGATGGAAAGCCGGTTGGCGTGCATTCGGTGGTGGTTTCGCACCAACATAGCGCCAATATGAGCCAAAAACAAATACGTGAATTGGTGCGCGAACATGTTGTTGGGGTTCTGCCCAAGGGCTGGTTTCCCATTGAATCCGAATTTTATACCAACCCAACCGGCCAATTTATTATTGGCGGGCCCGATGGCGATTGTGGCTTAACCGGGCGCAAAATTATAGTGGACACCTACGGCGGGGCGGCCCCACACGGGGGCGGTGCCTTTTCGGGCAAGGACCCCAGCAAGGTTGACCGCTCGGCCGCCTACGCCGCGCGTTATTTGGCGAAAAATATTGTCGCCAGTGGCGTGGCCAAGCGTTGCGTGATACAGGTTTCTTACGCCATTGGGGTGGCTAAGCCATTATCCATTTATGTCAACAGCTATGGCACCGCACGGGTGAGCGATAGCAAAATTGCCGATATAATTGCCGATATAATGGATTTAAGCCCATTTGGTATTCGTTCCAAATTGAACCTGCACCGCCCCATTTATGTGCCAACCTCGGCTTACGGCCATTTTGGGCGCAAGTGTGAAGGCGGGTTTTTCCCGTGGGAAGCAACCGATTTGGCCGATACCATTAAACACCTTGCCGGATAAGCCCAACCCCATTCACCGATATTTTGGCCGGCGTATGGGGCGGGCGGTTGGGCAGTTTCAGGCCCAATTGATTGACGAATTTTTGCCGACCATAGAATTTAAGGCGGGCGATATGGCGCAATATGCGCAATATAACCATAAAATATTGGAAATTGGTTCGGGCGGGGGCGAACAAATTGCCCATTTGGCGGTGCAAAACCCGGCCAGCTTTTGTTTGGCGGTTGAACCATTTATGAATGGGGTGGGCAAAATTTGCCAACATATTTACAATGGCAAAATGCCAAATATTCGGGTCTACCCCGATTCATTTTGGCATATTTACCCCGATATACCCGATGGTTTTTTTGATACAATTTGCATTTTTTACCCCGACCCATGGCGCAAGGCCCGCCATTACGAACGGCGCATGATAACCAAAACCAAAATTGCCGATATTTCACGCATTCTAAAAACCGGTGGTGAATTGCAATTTGCCACCGATGATACCATTTTATTGCAATCAGTAATGGTGGATATGTATATGGCGCGCAACCAATTTGCATGGGTGAATAGCGGGCCCAACCAATTTTTGCACCGCCCCCCACAATTTATTGAATCGCGCTACGAAACCAAGGCGATAGAACAGGGCCGGGTGCCTGTGTATTTGCAGTATAGGAATATTTAGTATTTTTTCTTTACAAATCTATATAATCTAAGTCATTTTCATCGGAAAATTCTAAGTTTGTAACAATTTTCTTACTTAAGAACATTTCTAAAAATTCAATAGTTCTATTAAAGTTATTATCATGTTCATACTTTGCTTTATTTTTACCTTTTAGTAAATTTTGAATTTCTTGTAAAAAAGAAAAAATTTCTGTCTTTTTATTAAGTCTTAACTTATCATAAAAAAAACTCAAAAAACCTTGTAATTCTAAAAGGCTTCTGCATGCGTATGAAAATGTATTCGCAAATTCTCCTTTAAATTGATTTATCAATAATTGCCTTATCTCGTCAAAGCAATTTTCTGCGACATTAATGTTTTGTTCAAAAAGTGCTTCATGAACAAGAAATCTTATTAGGTGGTTTTCAACCGCAATAGAATCGGCGTTTTTTTTAATTTGGCTCCGAGCAGTTTTAAAAAAATTTTTAACATCACTGATTTTTTGTTTATTTAGAATAGGCTTTCTGTTGGAGTCTTGATTTTCATAAATGCAACTTAATGCTCTTTGCAACCAATAATGGGGGTTGCTAGACAAATCATTGTTAAGCTCAATATAATATTTTTCAATGTAACTATAATTATTTTTTAAAAATAAACTGCTAATATTGCTATAAAGCAATATGCTTTTAGCAAATGAATCTTTCTTGTTATTTCGGTTTATCGCTTTATTAATTTTAACTAATGATTTAAGTAATATTTTTGGATTGACAATATGTTGTAAAATATATTGTGAAAACGGGGCAATTAATGATTGATTTTCGGTAAAAGAAAAAAATATATCCTTTATATTTTTAAAATTCTTACTTTTTGTTATTTCTCTTTCATCGTGTGTTAAAATAATATCAGTATAAAAATCAGTGGTCATTGACATTAAATACATGTTAGTTTTTTTACCTCTATCAAGAGAATTAATAACAAGATATACGCAAATTATATGTTTTTCATCTTCTTCTAAGCTATCAAATTCATATTTTATATCTTTGTCAATTATAGTATTTGGTTTTACATATTTCATTAAAATTTTAACCAAAAATCCTTCTTCTCTTAAAAGATTAACTCTTTGGTATTCTAGTTTTGAATGGTCATTACCCCATAATGCCCCATTGATTAACAATTTGTCAAGCAAAGTATAATCATCTTCACTTAATTGATTAATATCTTGAACAAATGTATGTTCTCTATCAAAATAATTTACAAAACTATGCAATAAATTAGACCTAACGCTTAAAATAAAATATACATTGGGATTATTAATTGCATCAAATGAACCAATTTGACTTATGGATTTGAATTTTTGTATACCATCAATAATTATAAATAATCGGTTGTTTTTATTTATGTGAATATCCTTAGATTTTTCTTTTATTTCCTCTATGAAGTTTGGTATATTTTCTTCGAGATGATATACTTCACCAATTTTCATTAGGTCAAAAGCCAATAAATTAATCAAGGCAGTTTTTCCAGACGCAATTTCGCCATGCAATAATATAAAATTTTTATTATCACTTATTGAATTTATTTTTTCTTTAATATTTTCAATCAAATCTTTCCTTTGCATTAAATAAGGTTGATCGTTATTGTTATCCAGTATAAAATGTAGAAAATTTGAATTTATCCCAAATTTAAATAAATCATTTATTTCTTTATGCAGGTCATAATTATTAGTGTATTCGGGTTGATTTTTTAAATAAGGTTTAAGACTATTATATATCTTATTTTTTACATGAATTGTTTTATTTTGATTTAATTTATTAATTTCATTTACAAAATCCTCTATGTCAATCTCAATAAGTGTTCCTAATGATTTAAGATTTCTTATATCTGGTTTTGGGGAATTGGGTTTATTAATAAAAACGTTTTTATTTTTGTAATCTAATATTGTTTTTCTAATTTCAAAATCATATCTTGCAGAATAACCAATAAACATCAAATATTGAATGAATTTATAAATTCCCGTTAAATTATAATAAGCAGAACTATTGCAAAAATCATTTGTAAGGTAGCTAATTTCGCCTAATACATATTTATTTTTAAATTGGCGTTTTTTTGTAGACTTTATTAGCTCGCTAACCCCGCCATGAATATGGATGATTATTACTTTATCCTTGTTTTTTTCGTAAATATTTTCATCACAATTTAAATCCCATGTTTCAAAATTCAAACTATGTTTTTTGCAATAATGTTCTACAATGTCATCATAATTTGTCGTAAAAATTACATTTCCTGGTATTGCAATTAATTTTAATAGTTCATTTTGTTGATTACTAATCTTTGAACACCCGAAATTTCTTATAAAAAAAGATTCATAAATATGAGCTTTATTTTCGTTTTCTGCCACAAAATAATTAGTTAAGTCTGTGATTGACTCTGTAATATCCACCTCTTCTTTTTTAATTATTGCATCGTATATTAACTTTTTTAATTCTTCAGTATTAGGAATATTATTATTATTATGATTCAACGCACCAATACTAAACCCAGCACCAAGAAAAAAAACACACCTACCATTGTTTAAGTGGTCGGCAATCAAATCAAGGTATTCTATGTTCTCCATTTTGCTATCTCAATTATATTAAAATATTTACTATCATATTAGTAAATATTTTTTTACAATTCAAGCTAAATTTTAAAAATTATAATTATTTTTTTATAAAATTAATAAAAAATATTATATAAATTACCTTGATTTTTGGATTTTACACGTATTAATTGAAGTTAATGCTTAGCAAACCTTTAATATATTTAATTTTAACTATGTTAAGCTTAATCAGATACAAGTCTTAATAATTCGCCTTTCAGCCTTGTCAATAAAAATTGCTTTGGTCTGCCTTTCATAAAATATTAAAATTCAATACAGCTAAAAATTAACGACACTGCGCCAATTGTTTGGCCAAATCGGCAAATAAGCCGTCATAAAATTCCTTGCCGGCCGGGCGGGTTATGCCCTCCAAATCAACTTCCACCACACTAGCGAAGGGTATTTTGCTAAAAATTTTATCTGATACTTCGGGGTCGGCAATAATGCAATGTATATTATCATCAACCATCAACTTGCCGACCTTGCGCATCCGTTTCACCGATGGCTTGGTGTCCGGATCAGTAGTAAGCGAGCCGACTATATTGATGGATTTACCGAGCGTTAAATATTGCAATGAATCATGATATTCAACCAAAGTTATATTTTGCGGTATGGCATTATGCCATTCGTGCAATTTTTTAACGAATTTTCCATGGTTTTCGTTTATTTTTTGGGCATAGTCCGGCATTTTTTGGCTGAAAACTTCCTGTAAATAATCGGCCATGGCCAGCATTTCGTTCAGGCCCAACCATACATGGTAATCGGGGTATTTTGGCAGGGATTCAAATGGAATCCCCACGCGTGATGGCAAAATTTTTAAATTGGGGCTATTTTTTAATATAATTGCCTTATCCGTACCTGCGTATCGCTTCATATAAGTTTCAAATTCGGGGGATAATAAAACCACCATATCGGCCCACTTGATATTGGCGACATCACTGGGTTTTAATTTGACATTATGCACCCCATGTTCAAATAACAAAATATGGTTTTTGGTAACCCCGTCCAACAAATATTCCACCAAACCATGCACCGGTTTATTGGTGGAAACTATGGTTATATCCTTGGCCATTATGGGTTGCAATGCCATAACACACAATAAAAAACCAATTATATATTTCATATTTTAACTCCTTTTTTGCTGGGTTTATATAACACCAAAAAACTGCCCAATAATGCCAGTGCCGCCCCGTATAAAATTTCGGTATGCAGGGGCAATTTTTCAATGGTAAAGCTGATAAACAGGGCAACCACCGGAAATAATACCGCGGTATAGCCGGCCCGTTCGGGGCCAATGCGGTTGATAAGGCTTAAATACATAAAAAATGTGCCCACCGCCGCCAATACCGATAAATATAATAACGACACAATATACGGCCAATGCCAATCTATTATAAATTCCTTGCCGGTTGCTATGCCCAAACCGGCCAGCGCCAATGCCCCATACATCATGCCAAAGGCCATTATAACAATGACATTGATATTTTTATTTTTGTTTTTTACCTGCATAATATTGCCAAGTGATGCCGAAATGGTGCCAATAATACCATAAATTATGCCCCAAAAGATTTTTTCGTTAAAATCAACTTCAAATTCGGGTATAAATATTATTATAATGCCAAAAACCCCCAACACTGCGCCTATCCACAGGGTTTTTGGCGATTTTTTGCCCAAAAATATATGGCTGAACATAATATTAAAAATGGTAAAAATGGAAAATATTACCGCCACCAAGCCCGATGAAATATCAAATGACGCATAATATAAAAATATAAAATTCAAACAAAATAACAATACCCCCTGTAATGCCACCGAAGTATGTTGCCCACGGGTCAGCCTTAATGATTCACCGCGCCACCACGCCAACCCAAATGCAAGTATAGACGCAATAAAAAACCGCCAAAATATGGAAATAATGGGGTCAACCACCCCCAATTGATGCTTGATAGCAAACCAACTGCACCCCCAAATTAACACAACCGCTGTAAATAATAAACCATTAATCATTCCTTAAACTTAGCAAAAATTATTCTCATGTCAAGGGGGTATACTCAAAATTCCAGAAATTTAGAGAATTATACTGGGAACACTAAATAAGTTTTAAATTAAAACCATAGCAACCTATTTAGCTAAAAAGGGGTGGGGGGGGTGAAATAGCGGTTGCATATTCTACGATGCGGATTTCACCCCCCATTTACTAATTTTGGTTTGTAATGGTGGTAATTTCAAATCCTTTCGGTGATACCAGTATAATTTATTTCCCAAAATTTTAAAAAAACAATTGAGTGTCAAAAAGTTTTTTCATTAGGCTGGGAAAGGGAATATTGCGAATATTTTTGGGTTTAATTGCTGTTTCGTTGGGGTAAAGCGGGCGGGAAATTTGCCCCAAAATAACCTGTAAATTAATGGTAAAATGGGTGAAATGGTGGGTTATTTGCTGGTTGGTTAATTGGGGGTTTATAATAGCATTTTGGGTGCAAAATGCATCAAAATCAGTATGTTCGTTCAAATGCCAATTATTGGAAACAAATTCGTTCATGCCCCCCAACATAATATTTTCGGGCCGGCGACGAATAATATAATCGCCCGCCAAATTACGGCAAATGGCCACCCAACCATAGCGAATGGGCCGTATTTTTTTAACAATTTTGGGTGGGTATGCACCGGGGTTGTGCCTGCCCCGGCATATATTGGCCAATGGGCATTGCCCACAGGCCGGGGCCGTGGTTGTGCATATATTGCGGGCCAAATCCATCATTGCCTGCACCATATCGGGCAATATATTGTGGTGTTGCATAATTACCGGTTGCATATTACCCGCTATGGCGTGGTGGTTGGCGGTGATGGTGGGGTGGTCAAGGGCAAATACCCGCCCCAACAGGCGATAAATATTGGCATCAACCGGCAAAAATGGTTGGTGAAAGCCAAATAAAGCCACGGCCCGTGCCGTATAATCGCCCAAGCCGCGCAGGCTTAATAAATGGTCTAAATTTTGCGGTATGTGCCCGCCAAACTGGTCACAAATTTGCTGGGCGGCCAAATATAAATTATGGGCCCGGCGGTAATAACCCAAACCGGCCCAAGCATCCATAACTGCATTCAAACCGGCCAAAACCATGGCCTGCGGGGTGGGGAATTGGTTTATAAATGGCACAAAGCGGTTTTTAACCACGGCAATAGTGGTTTGTTGTAACATAACCTCGCTGACCATAACCCACCACGGGTTCATGCGTTCGGGCATAATTGCCCGCCACGGCATATCATGCGCCCGCCCCCTAAAATCAGCGGTTAATTCTTGCCACGGGTTGATATTTGTCATAATCATTTAAAAATAATATGATTCGTTCGCTTTTTTAATATTTTTTTAAAAAAAATTATGGTATAGTCATATTTATAATAGTTTATTGTCAGATGCGCTCACCCCTATTAAATAATTTTTTCATACCCACCCAAGATATACGTGGCATTGGGGACCGGCTTGCCCCGTTAATAACCAAATTATGTGGCCCGCTAAGCAAGGATATTATTTTCACCATACCGCGCAAGGTAAACGACAGGCGGGTTTTAACCGATATTAAATTATTACAAATTGGGCAGGTTAATACCATTCGCGGGGTTATTACCCAATATATACCCAATATGAAACCGCACCACCCGTTCAAGGTTACCATGAATTTTATGGGCTTGAATGTGCTAACCATTGCCCTGTTTAACAGCCGTGCCGAATGGGTGAAACGGCAATTCCCCATGGGGGCCGAAATGATAGTCAGCGGGCGGGTAGATACTTTTTTGCACGATTACACCATGCCCAACCCCGAAATGGCCATTTTGGCCAGCGAAGCATTCAAATTGCCGGCCATTGAACCGGTTTATTGGCTTACCAGTGGGCTTTCACCGCGTATATTATACCGCACGGTGCAAAATTTATGCGAAAGCCTGCCCCCCCTGCCCGAATGGCACCCGCAATCAATTATTGATGGCGAAAAGTTTCCGGCATTTACCGAATCTATCCTGCGGTGCCATAACCCCCAACATTTGAACGATGCCGAACCGGATACACCCCACCGAAGAAGATTGGCGTTTGATGAATTATCGGCCCATAATTTTGTTTTACGCCGGTTTCGCCAAACCCACAGCGCACGGCAAAATGGGCGCACGATAGTCAATGACGATTCATTATGGGGCAAAATTTGCCAAAATATACCCTTTGCCTTAACCGATGACCAACGGGCGGTAATGGCCGAAATTGCCGGCGATTTTGCCGGCCCCAACCGCATGACCCGCCTGTTACAGGGTGATGTGGGTTCGGGTAAAACCATTGTTGCCCTGTATGCCATGGCCAAGGTGGTGGAATATGGCGGGCAGGCCGTATTAATGGCCCCCACCGAAATATTGGTCAACCAACATTTGGAAACCATAACCAAATTTTGTGCCAATTGCGGGGTGAATATTATCAGCCTGACCGGCAAGGACAAGGTCAAGGAACGCAGAGAAAAATATCAACAAATTACCGATGGCACCGCCCATATAATTATTGGCACCCACGCATTATTTAGCGAATCGTTAGAATATAAAAATTTGTTATTAACCGTGATAGACGAACAACACCGCTTTGGCGTGCGCCAACGGGCCGATTTATATTCCAAGGGGGAACGGCCCGATTTTTTGATAATGTCGGCCACACCCATACCGCGTTCATTAACCATGGCCATTTATGGCGATTTATCGGTTTCGCGATTGGTGGAAAAACCCAAAAACCGCCAACCCATCAAAACTTCGGTTTTGTCGGTGGAAAAAATGCCCCAATTATGCGAATCATTAAAAAACCAAATACACAATGGCGAAAAAGCATTTTGGGTTTGCCCATTGATAGAGGATAGCGAAACCCTGACCCAAGCCAGCGTGGATAAAAGATTAAAGGAATTAACCCATATATTCCCCAAGGAATGGTTGGGTTATGTGCACGGCCGGTTAAGCAGTGAGGAAAAAAATGCCATTATGGCCGAATTTGTCGCCGGGCGGGTTAAAATTTTACTGGCCACCACGGTGATAGAGGTTGGGGTTGATGTGCCTTCGGCCAATATTATGATAATTGATGGTGCCGAACGATTCGGCCTGGCCCAATTGCACCAATTGCGCGGGCGGGTTGGGCGGGGCGATGCCCCGGCCCAGTGCGTTTTATTATATAACCCACCTATTGGCGAAAAAATGCAAAATCGCCTGAATATTATACGCAGCAACGATAATGGATTTATAATTGCCGAGGAGGACCTGAAAATGCGGGGGGCCGGTGATATTTTGGGCACCAAACAAAGTGGCCTGCCCGATTTTAAATTTGTTGATTTTACCGCCCATGGCGACATTATGGTCAAGGCACGCCAACGTGCCGAATTATTATTGCACGAAGACCCCCAATTAACCAGCCCAATGGGGCAAAATTTTCAAATATTGTTGGATTTATTCAAATAAAAATTGCTTAGTGATGAGGACATTCCCCAAAATTTAGGTATAAAAAGAATAAGAAAGTTATAGAATAAGGGTTTGGCATATGTTCGCAAGTGTGGTTAAAAAAAATGAGTTTGTTTTTTTTGGGCTTACCCAAGCAACCATTGGTAAACCACCCCGTCTTTTGAATTCTGGCGAATTCAAAATCCACCCCTCGCAGAGTTATCTGTGTATGTCAAGTATAAAAAAAAGGTTTTTTTTACCAAAAATATCATTTAAAATTTGTGGGTAAAAATGATAAAGATATGAATGGTTGTGTATAAGTTTAGGCTTGGTTATGCTATTTGAGGGCAACCTTCGCCTAAACTTATACACAA
>JACCDX010260981.1_pt1 | contig 32803 bp, 44 predicted proteins | sample 7449681 | NCBI WGS metagenome assembly JACCDX01 (sample SAMN15323450, study PRJNA562643) | freshwater metagenome | isolation source: river surface water | place: USA:Blue River Watershed | collected 2017-08-18
CAGGTTCTTCTTCAATTGACATTTCAATATCATCAAACAATTCACATTCGTATAGACCTAGTAACTTGCTGGCGCAATCGCCGTCACCCCAACTAAACTTGTGCAGGATCTTCATGTCCTTAAACGGACCTTGATAAACATGCCCACCAGTTCTTTGATATACTAGGGAAGTAAGCTCTGCACGGCGTGCCCAGGATGCTGAAATAAATTTGTTTTTTGCGTCACTCATTTGTTAGTATATTCCTTGATGATGTTAGTAAGTTCTGGTGCAGTGATACTATTAAAATCTAATCCGATATTCATTCTAACACCAGATCCAAACTTATGAACACTGTGCCATTCTAAGTGGTTAAACACATACCAATAACCGGGTTCTATTCTTGCAGTAACAACATGTTCTATTTTATCAAGGTCTGGAATTCTTGTAGTATGTATAATTTCAAAAGGTTCTTTTTCTCTATACCATCGAGTTTCCTCATTGTTGCCCTGTAATAGCATAAACAGACTGCTTTTTCTTTTATGACCTTTATGTGGAGGTAATAAGTCGCCTCCGTGACTAATTTGAAAAATAGGAACAGGTTCTCCCGGTGTTATCTCTTTTAAAAAATCAGGAGAAATTGATAAGAAATGTTCAGTGTCAGCCTGAGTTAAAAAATACTGTGTAAAGCTGATAGGATTTTGATTAGGATAATATTTTTGTATTTGCCTACCTCGGCGTATTAGCTCGAGAGATTTATCTTTTCCTATTTCTTTATATGTTACTAGAGGATTGTTTCTAGGATCGTCGTAATTTTTGCGGAACACCAAGTTATTTGTATCTGCTTTAACTCTCTCTAATAGATCAGAGCAAAACAAGTCCGCAAATTTTAAATCCGTTTTATATATGTAGAGGTCCGGATCAACCCCTTCTATTATAGTTTTTATCATATTAAAATCTGGTACGGTCGGTAGGCTTCGAACCTACATGGGCGTCGTCTAGGACCGTGCCCGACCTCAGCTTTTCTTGGAAGAAGAAGCGAGAGCTTTGCCAATTTGCTCACGACCGCAGTTAATTATAACTTATTTTCTTTTCTGATGCAAGACCTATCCACATCAAAATTTGAATAACATACTTACCAGGATCAAACTGCCACCACCTTATACCAATTTTCCAAGAACCAGGATGTCGATGATGATTGTTATGCCATCCTTCTCCAAAAGTTAAGTATGACCACCACCAAACATTGTGGCTTTGGTCTTTAGATCCTTTTTCTTGGGTTCCAAATATTGGATCATGATCGATCCAATTACTTAATCTTGATGCCATAGTATTTAGAAAAACAGGAATAAAAAATAAATGCACTGCCAACAAAGGATTAATTAATAATAGAACTCCGATTACAGTGAGTACAATTAGAATGTAATACTCATGCATGAACCTATGAACTGGGTCATTTATTATTTCTTTTACTGACCATTTATTAAATTTTCCGCTATAATCTCCGATGAATGCACCAAAGGGACCTAGTGTAACAGGACTATGGGGATCTCCTTTTTGATCTGCGTTTTTATGATGTTCTCTATGAACAAACACCCACCCGACAGAACTTCCAGTACATCCTAAATTTCCAAAAAAACTAAAAAGATATTCTAATAACTTGTGTAACTGATAAGATTTATGTGTTAGTAATCTATGAAATGTTACAGTAATTCCTAAACATGTAATTAAGAAGTAACCAAAAACAGAAACAAGCCAATAATTTAAATCGACAGTATTAAACACAGCCCAAAAGAAAACTATTGCAGAAATTATTTGGATCGAAACAAAAAACCATTCTCTAGGATAAAATAATTGCTTCATATTTTAACTGCCTTAATTACGTATGAGATTAGATCAACTTCCCACCATTCTTCTTTTAAATTCCAAGCCCTCGGGTTTTTGTGATGGTTGTTATGCCATCCTTCTCCCCATAATAAAATTCCAAAAACCCAAAAGTTTTTACTTTCATCTCTTTTAGAATATTTGCTATACCCGACACTGTGTCCGAAGTATGTAAAGGTATTTAATACTAGGTGTGTGAGTGCAATAGGCACAACCCATGCAAAGTAAAAAACCCACGGACTTATTAAAAGTAAAAATAACATCCATGTAATTACTAGCAAAATATAATACCTATTGATTTCTAAATGAGTTTTATTAAAAATGTCACGGACTAGATATTTTTTAATTTCGTGTCCGTAATTTAATATGTGAGGGAAAAAAACTTTCCATCCGTTAATGTTCGGAGCATGGGGATCTTTTTCGGTATCAGCATAAGCATGATGTTCTCGGTGGATATGCACCCATCCTATGACACTTCCTCTACAGGCCATTAACGCAAACCATGTAAAAATCCATTTTAAGAATTTTGATTTAAATTCGAAACTCTTATGAGTCCAGTAACGATGCAACATCATGCTAACACCTATTCCGCTATAAAGAAAGTAAAATAACAATACTGTAGCGATAGCAGATGTGTTCCAGTTAAAAAAGGATAAGCCGGCTAAAAAAGCCACTAAAGAAAATAGTTGTATAAAAGATACAAACTTAGCCGATGCTGAGAAAATTGTTTTAAACATATATTGATATAAATATTTAACCAATAATAACTGGAGAACGAAAAAATGTTTAAAACTATAGTGAAAACAATACGGGAAGATCAAACACACCCATTTTTTGTTTGGTTACATAAGTTTTTAGAAAATCCTGACGTTATGGGAATGCTAGAAAATTCTCCAGGGTTTATAAGTCATGAATACAGCGTATCTGAAGATGGGCTTATCCTAACAAGAATAACTACTTGGGAAAATGAAGACAGTCATTATGCATTTTTGTATAGATGGCTAGATGAACATCCTGAGTATATATTAGATTATACTAATTACAATCAAGAACATCAACATGTAAATGTTTCGACTTACGAAACAACTTAAATAAAAAGGGAACTTAGGTTCCCTTTTATTTTACTTCTGAATATTTTTTGACAGCGTCTTCCACATGTTATCTTGGGATGTCCAGAACTTTTCTGTCTCTTTTAAATTCATTGTTGTAGGTATCGAATAATCATTAAACCATAGCTCTTTAACATCGGCTGTAGCATTAGCTTTTCTAAAGATTTCGTTTAATTCAACAAGTAAGGAGTTTTCTAATTTATTAGATCCTAGAATATAATAATTGACTGCAATAGAATCTAACGAGTTAATCCCTTGAGATTTAAAAGTTTTAAAAGGAGGATTATCTTTAGTTCCAGTTGCTCCTACCACATGTAATGCTCCAGTTTCGACAAACTGAATAACATCTCTAGGCAAGTTCAATGCAGTATCTACATGACCGCCTGCTGTGTCTGTAATTGCATTTAGACCATTAGGATACGGAACCATAATCAATTTAGTGTTAGGTAAAGAAGACTGAAGCACTTTTGCTACAATTTCTGTAACAGATCCGTAATTCACACCTACTGTTACTTCTTTTTGAGCTCTAAGGTCTTCTATGCTTTTGTATTTTTTGCTTACCAATACCAAAGGTGATCCGTAAGAAGTAACAAAAATAGGAGCAAGGTCGTCGAGTTTATAAGATTCATTTGGATAAAATGCAGGCCTTGTAAAGATACTTGTACTGCTCATAACTAGTGTTAATTGCTTGTCATTAAGCATGTGATTGACCGCAATAGCTCCGCCGGCACCTGGTCTGTTTCCAAATATAAATCTATATGTATTCTGTGATGTATTCGCATGATCAATAATTTTTCTTAATGCAGAAGCTTGGTTAGAACCCGGCGCAAATGGCCAAATAACTTCTACAGTTTTTTGTGCCACAGCCGACATCGAAAAAAGCATTGCCATTAAAAATGTTAGTATCGTTTTCATTTTTTTTCCTTGTAAAGTACTGATGATATTTAAAATAAACTACTGGTGTCAGTTATGATTTCTGACTGTACTGGTGTTATATCAAACTCTGATTCGTGTCCAACTTTCCAATATAAGTAAATTGGTTTGAAACCGTAAAACTCATTGAGATATTTTTTATCAATCGAATTAATGAAGTGAGTAAATTCAGATGTCCAAACTTGCATGAATCTTTGATCTTTATGCAAATTAAAAATCCAACTATCAAGTTCTCCGTTTCCTTTGAATCCTATTGCAGGTTTATGTGCTTGGAATGTTACCTTAGCGTCTGATGCAATACCTGGATAGATAGCAGGCACAATTGCACGTTGATAAAAGGATGCTCGAATATTTGAGTTTGCATAAGTTTTTGATCTGTCCCAAAGATAACTTTCCCTTATTGCTTTATTCTCTGGCTTATACAAATATCGGAAAGCTTCGTGCGATTGCTTTACTAACATCTGCGGTAGCCGCGGCGTAAAATAAAATAATACTGTATCGACGTTATCATAGGATTGACTAAAGTGGGCTCCTAGAAAATTTACAGAGCCGTCGGGTATAGTGCAATACAAATTACCTGTTCCGCTTCGAACAAGAATAGGTTTGTCAATACCATATACTATTCCAATTTTCTTACCTTGATCGATTAATGATTTAATGTGAGAAAATTTTTCTAGTCGATGTCGGACTACAGATGGGTTACACCACTGACTTAGATTATTATCATATAGCCAGGATTCGTCTTTAATCTCTAATAGGTCTTCAAAATAATCATGAATTGTTATTTTGATCCTAGAGTTTTTATTTCTAATTTTCTCTAGTCCAGGTAGTTGAGCATACTTAGTTTCACTAATTGCATTTGTCGGATCTACACTAGTGCCGTCAAACTTGAAGTTGTTTAGACCGCTCATCGGTGCTCCTGCAATCACTTCGTCTATATGAATATCATTTTCTAAAAAACTATGTACAACGTTTGAACTATCGGCACCGCCGCTATACATAACAATGACATAATCATATTCTTCTCTAATTTGCTGAGCACGTATTTTATAAAATTCCAAAAGAGATGTAGTAGGTTCTCTAGCCCAATCTTGAGCATCATACACTTCATTGTAGAAATACCAATTAACATCTGCTTTAGTTTGATTGGCGTGCATAATGGCACTGATTTTGCTTTTAAAGCGGTGCTCGCCTACGAAATAGTAGCCAGTTTCTGTAGTCATCTAAATTACTTATATATTAAATATTAGCCTATGGTTAAGTATAACATTCGAAAAATTGAAAGTCAAGAAGATATTGAAAAATTTAAAGATCTCTGGTGCGAGAGATCAAAAAGGATGAAAACTCCTGTAGAAGATCAACTTGTTGAATTTGAAAAAGGAATAACGATCGGAACTCCAGTCGGTGCTTTTGATTCAGACAATCGACTAGTAGGAGTATTAAAATATAGAAGATCTTTGCAGATTCCTTGTATGTTTTTATACAACATACACATAAAGAAAAATTTGCTAACCAGATATGATTTTACTGATGGAAAAAATCCTATTACTCCTATATTAGATTTTATCTTACACGAAGCAGAGGCTGACGGATATTATACTTGGTATTATGTCAGAGCTCTTTCGAGCGGATATCACAAGTTACACAAAACTGGAAAAGATCTTTTTACTCAAAGCTCGATGTGCTATGATAAAGATTTAGGTGAGTATCGGTATGAACGATATGTAGAAGAAATTATACCTTCTGGCAAAGAATCAAAATATCCCGGATTTAGAGTGTGGCTAGGAGATAAACCTTGGGTTCCTAATCTTGCACTTTTTAAATGTGTATTAAAGAATAAATTTAGAAAAAATGGAAATGTCTTAGACGATGAGTCTAATTATTTTTAATAGAACTTTGACATAACCGATCTTTAAGTGCTCAGCTAGGCTCTATCATTTTTTAGAAACTTTTCAATTACCCAGGCAATGACATCAACTTCACCCCCTAGTGAATAACTATAATTCTTAGGATCAATATGATGATTGTTGTGATGGCCTATTCCTGTAATGAAATTTAGAAAACCACTGTTTGTAGCAACAGCAGATTCATCTCGCTTGGTTCCTACAGTTAGGCTATGGGATAATATATTAACTAGAGAAGTTGCAAAATACCACATAGCAGATCCGCTAACAATAAAGAAAAACAGCATAGGATGTATTAAGTATGATAGCACCCAAGTTGATATCCATAATAGATAATAGTGTTTATTTTCAAAAATATAATACTGCTTGTCTTTATCTCTCAACAGATCTGTTATAAGTGTCTTTTTATAATTTTCTTTAAAAAGTCCAAGATAAATTTTCCACCAAGGCATGAATAACGGACTATGGGGATCCCTCTCAGTATCCTCAAATGCATGGTGTGTCCTGTGTGTTGTTACCCAAGTTAAAATTGCACCTTGACCAGTTAAAAACGCAAATAATTTTAATATATGCTTACGAATACCTTCGGTTGAATAACTTTTATGAGTAAAGTATCGATGTAAAGATACTTCACTAAAAATTCCAAAAAGGTGCATATTTAAAAACAGGAACGGTGCCATCCACCACTCGAAATTAAAAAATAAAAATAATAGGAACAAGATATGATTGCCCCATACTACTAATAATGTTTGTTTGTATTCTGTCATGATTCGATTGTATTTAAGAGTTTTGATTTGTACTCTTTAAACATTTTTAATCGATGCCGTATTAATGCTCGCCAAGGTATGTCCTTTACTTGCCATTTCATAAGATCATCTAAAGAATAACCGTAACTAAGCAATGCTTGAATCATCCAAGACCCTGGATGATTTTGATTAAGCATTCCTATTTGATTAAATTCTTCTGAAATAGCATGTGCTTGACTATATGTCATTACTGTCGATATCCATCCCGAATCTGTTATTGTATAACCGTATTTTGCATAATCTTTTTCAAAAGCAGATTTATAATGGCCGTCTTTGCTAATAGTCAAAGGCCACCAACTATCACATAAATCTTTGCCTTCGTTTCTAAACCACTGATGTACTTTCCTAACATGTTCTTCGTCTTCACCAGGCAGTCCAATTATCATCGAACAAGTAATTGATATTTTTTCTTCCCAATGCTTGTAATATAAGTCTAGTAAAAATTCTTTTATTTTTTCTGGGTGCATTCCTTTACCAATAGATTTTGCCGCACCGTGATGCAAAGATTCAATTCCAAACACTACTGAATTTAATCCCATTTCTTTTAATAAAGAAATTTGTTCAGGGTGACTATATAACAAATCTGCTCGTAGATAGCAGACAAATCCTATTTTAAAATCTAATGAAGTAAAAACTTTATGCAGCTCTTTTATTTTTTCAGTAGAATCATTGAACGTATCGTCAGTGAAGAAATAATTTTTAATTTTATATTTTTTGTAGTTATATTCCAATTCTTCTTTTAATAAGTCGTAGTTTCTAATATAATCATTCTTCTTCTTACCGTTCAATGGATAGCTACAAAATTTACATTTAAATATGCACCCTCGTCCTACTTCAATAGGAAGAGTCTCTCCGTCTAAAATAATATCCTGGTCAATAAATCTATGATTTAAATTTTCAATATCAAAATTATACAGATCTCCATTAATTATTTCTTGCCCGTTAATAGTGGGATATAAAACTTTTTTCTTTTTGTTTTTTAATGTTTCTAGATATTCAACAACAGCTTCTTCTGAATAACCATGAAAGACTGCATCGAAATTATTATCTCCTACAAACTGCCAGCTGTTCGCACCTCCTGCAATAATTTTAATTTCTTTGTTAAAGTCTTTTACCAGCTTAAATGCTGAACATATTTTTTCATCTAGAACAACACTACTTCTTAAATTTGATCCAGCGTTAGATGCTAATGCAGGATTTTCTTCTTTATCTAATGTAGAATAAAATGTTGTAGATAATCCTATAGCAAATAATTCTTTGCTAAGAAATTTTTTGATTATATTAGTTAATTCTTCTTCATCAAAAAAATCAGTAAAATCAATCACTTGAACAGTAAATCCATGTTGGCGGCAGTGATGTGCTACTTGATATGCTCCGATAGATCTTTGCCACACTGATCCTCGTGTGTTTGTCAGTAAGATAAGATTAGGATATATCATTTGGGTTGTAAAAGAGTTTTGTTAGATAATTTATGTTCGTATCGTTGATTGGATTCTGAAAGTTGGGGTATCCCCCAAATGATATAGTAATTGCTTTTCTTAAAGTAGAAATATTGGTAACACAATGGAATTTACTTGTTTCCAATAGCGCCCAACTGTTTTGAACCATTACGTTAGTCTCGACTATGTCTTTATCCTCGTTAAAAAATAAAGTTTCAACATTATTTCCTCCCGGATCAATTAGATAGTTAATAGCAAATGCTCTACCATCTTTATGAATATAGTTGTTTAAATCTGAATTGATAGTCTGAAACAGTATATCATGTTCGGGGTCTATTAGATCTGAAATTTTTAATGGTAACGTTTTTAGTATTTGATCTATTAAATTGTTTGATTTTATTTTGTAACTTTTGTAACCAGATGCGGGATTATAAGATACTTCACCCAAAATTAAATTATCATCTATATGTAATTTAGGAAGATTTAAGTAGTTAAATTTTTTCATGCTTAGATTGCAAAGAATTTTTTAATTACTATTGCTCCTAAGTCGAACTCTCCAGGATAATGTGCTTGATTGTAATCATTAGGTTTTGCATGATGATTGTTGTGCAACCCTTCGCCTAAAAGATAAAAGTTTAACCACGGATGATTTTGACTTGCATCGGCTGTATTATAATTTCGATAAGAGCCGGGGATAACAGTATGATTTAAACAGTTAGTTAATGCTCCATGAAAAAGATTCCATCCTACAGGTGCCATTATAAAAAATAGTGTAAATTTCCAACCAATCACAATTAGACCTAAAATAAAAATTAAAGACCAAATTTTATAGTAATGATTTGTAATAAACATAACTGTATCATCTTTATACAAATCTCTAGGAAATGTTTTTACGCCTTTCTTTTCCCACCATTCTTCATCACGAATAGCCCAAAAGCCTAGTATGGATTGTATTTTACTTTCAGAAGGACTGTGCAGATCCATTGTTGTATCTGAATAACGATGATGGTGTCGATGATGAATTGCCCAAGTAAATGGACTTCCGACCCCTCCTAAAACTGTAACCCATGCTAGAAATTTATGCCTTAACGGACCAGTTTTAAATGTCTTATGTGCAAAATATCTATGTAAAGATATTCCGTTAGTAAAGAACCAAAGTATCCTAAAATATACATAGGATATTAACCAATATATCCATTCGTTAAAAAATACAGTATAAACAATTGATCCTACAAATCCAAGGATACCAACTGCCCAAAGGACTCTATATTTTTGTATTGCTGTTAAAGTATTCATTTTTTAAGAGTTTAATAACTGCATAACCTGGATCAAAACTTCCTTGTCCTATGTTAGGATCGTTGGGATGATCATGATGATATTTGTGATTACCTTCACCAAACGTTAGCCAGGATACTAGGCCGTTATCAATAGGGTAACCATTAACAGAATGTCCTGCTATGTTTAAGATAGCAATACTTAACCAACATAATGCTCCGGGAGCGATTGATAATGAGATTGCCCACCATATTCCGCATAGAAAATATAAAGATAAAAAAGTTAAAAGTATAATAGCTAGATACCAATGATGTACAAATTTATGAATAGGGTCTCGTAAAAGGTCAGAAACTAATCTAGGATTAATCTTATTATTATTTTTTATCGGAAAATACACAAAAAATCTACCAACGTGTTTTGGACTATGGGGATCTTTTTCTGTATCTACATATGCATGGTGCATTCTATGTACTGCTGTCCTTGATATGCTCGATCCTGTAAAACTGAATATTCCCAATAGTGTTCCAAAAATTTCATACCATCTAGGAGCATTCCAAGATCTATGACTAAGCAATCTGTGATAAGTGACTGTACTTGCTAAGAGGGTTATAAGTACCGAAATTAAAATTGTAGTTGCAATCTGAAAAATATTTCCAAAGAATAAAATTCCTAAAAGAGAGGCGTGAGAGATTAAAATTAAACACACTAGTTTTTTATTATCAAGTTCAAAAATTTTCATGTTTTTAAATAATAAACTTCGTGAGCAGACCAGGTATGGTCTCTTAATAATTTCACTCCAGCAATGTTGTTTATAAAAAATTCTCTGGTATAAAACGTCTCAAGCCAGGTGTAATGTTTTTCTTCTAATCCTTCTTGGTCTATTATAAGTTCTGATCGGTTAATCAAGTAGATAGATTTTTCACATTTAGGTTTAACTTTACCTACATCAATACCGAATACACGATCTAAAAATCCAAGGTAACTGTAGTAATAAGTGTCTTCCCAAATTGAAAAAACTAATATTCCTCCGGGCTTTAATATTTTCTTTAACTGATCTATATAAAATTTTATATCTTCAAATGCCATATGAGTAAAGACTCCGTAGCAAACAATAATATCTGGTTGAAACGGAAGCCCAAACCATAGATTGTTTTCACCTAATGGATTGAACGTATTATTAAATCTGTTATAGTGTATCCAATTAGTTTCTGGGAATTTTTCTGTTGCGTAGTCAATTGACTTTTTCATAACATCAATTCCTACATAATTCTCAGGTTTAATCTTTCCTTGGGCAGTAAGATATAAATTTCCTATATTACATCCGAAATCTAATATTTTTTTGTCTGTCCAGTTATTATCCAATTTTTTGATCCTACTGTCCAATACGTGAAATGTGTTCTGATTGATTGGCTGAAGGTATTCATCGTACCTTTGATTAATTTCGTGTTGTCGATAGTCTATGGTCATATTAATATTTATAGGGTTGTAATTGCAGTCAATAAATATCAACATGGCACAAACCCTAGTATTTTCAGATGCTTCTTTTTCAGACGAAAATGCAGACGATATCTTTTTAAATGTACCTGTTAGAAGTGCAGGGCCTTATCGAATCGCAACAGAGATTAGAAATAAAGGCCTTGATTGCTTTGTTTTAAATTTTATATATCATTTCTCATTAGAAGAAATGAAAAAAGTCTGCGAAAGTTTAATAAATTCAGATACTATTTTAGTTGGATTAAGTACAACATTTTGGGCATTTCCCAAAGATCCAGACGAACATAATTATAGAAAAGAAATTTTAAAAATTATTGTCAATACTGCTAGAAGATATCCTAAAATTAAATTAATTCTAGGCGGCACATCGGCAAGGTTTTATTCGGATTACATTAATGCAGATGCATGTTTTTTAGGGTATGCCGAGCCTTTATTAAATTTATTTTTAGATAGTGTCCTTGATAACAAATCATTCGATTATCCTCCTACAGAAGTAAGTGTAAAAAATACACCTATCTATAAATTTATTGAGGGAGCTGTTCCTTTTGATTTTAATAATTCTGTAATCAATTATCATCCGTATGACTTCATTGAAAAGGGCGAAAGTTTAGTCACAGAAATTGCACGTGGTTGTGTTTTTAGTTGTAAATTTTGTGCTTACCCTTTAAATGGAAAATCAAAACTAGACTATATTAAACATGCAGAAGTTATTAAAAACGAGTTAATTAACAATTACGAAACTAATGGTACTACTAATTACACATTTGCTGATGATACGTTCAACGACAGTACCTATAAAATTGAATACTTGCATAAAATATTTAAAGAGTTACCCTTTAATATAAAGTTTGGAACATACCTAAGATTAGATCTCTTAAATGCTCACAAAGAACAAATACCTTTATTAAAAGATATGGGTATGATATCTCCTTTCTTTGGTGTTGAAACCTTGTCTAAAAATGCAGGATCAAAGGTAGGCAAGTCAATGGATTCAAATAAAGTCACTGATCTCTTGTTTGAATTAAAAGATTCTCATTGGGGTCATAGAATAAAAGTACTAACAGGGTTTATTACAGGAATTCCAGGAGAAGACCAAACATCCTTTGAATTAACTAAAGCATGGATCAATGATCGAAAAAATAATTTAGTTGATCGAGTTAGACCTGCTGCTTTAGGAATACCTAATCCATTAACAGATAGAAGTATCTGGAAAAGTGATTTTCAGTTAAACGCTTCAAAGTACGGTTTTTATTGGCCAAATAAATCTTCTAATTGGAAAAATTTATCTAGCTGGACACGGTCTTACGAAAGTGCAAAAACAATGGCTTCTGAATTGTTGCATGAGGCTGTTAAAAACAATAGACACAGATACGGATGGAGCATGTTAAGTTTTCCTGCATGGAGTGATAATGCCGTTAATTTAGATCAACTTTTAGAAATGTCAAGAGAAGATTATACTAAATGGTTTGATCAAAATGTAGAAAAAATAAGTGTATCTTTTATAAAGAGATACAAAGATAAGGTAATGAATATTTTATGATTTTTTGCAAAGAGCTTGACTTACCCCCAGTGCCCGAATACCTGACCAATTTAAGTCTTAAAATAGTTAAAGGCGAAACTGAGATTAAAAACATGCAGTCCAATCATGGCCGAATTGATTTTACCCTATCGGGAATAAAATCTACAGGTTATGATCGCTATATTGATTTAGAAGACGGCACTACTGAAAGAGCAGCAAACGTTGAACGGTACGAATTTACTGAAGAATTTTTTAAGTGGTTTGAAGATAACATTTATACAAATATTAGAAAATGTCATTTGGTGCAGTTATCTTCCCAAATTATAAAAAATGGAAAGATTTTGCAAACTCATACTGACGGGCCTCGAGGACCTTTTGTATTAAGTTACTATCTAGACACTGGTGGGGAAGAAGTTGATACTATATGGTATCAACAAGGCTCAGAAGCTGTCATAAGAGAACCTAGAATCAGTATTCTTTATGACAAGGGCCTTAATGAGATAGGTAGGTTTAGAGCAAAGAAACATACTTGGACATTAATGGATACTAGAGTATTACACGGTATTAGATTTATGACTTCACCTCGCATAATGATCAGCGTAGGACTATACCAAAAAGAATTAATAAGTTTTTTAGATCAACACTCGATTGAAAACTTTTTTAATTTAAATTAAAAATTTGGAATTTATAATTATTAAGGAACCATTCTTAATAATCGGTTTGGTTCATTAGAGATAATTCTTTAAATGATTTTTCATAAGCTAACACTATCTGAATCGATTATAGTTGCATCTAAAAAATAACTACATCAACCTTGCTCATTTTTAACCCATTCTAATAGTTGGTCATACTTTACACTTTTAGGAAACGAAACTGTTAAGAGATATCTATCTCTCGGGTCTAAATTTACCACTGCATGGAGTTGTTGTGAGTTGAACAAATGCCATTTTTCTTTTTCATACGTTAATTCAATAAAATTATTAACAATGTCAATTTTATTTTCTTTGTTAAAGAGTGTATAAGAATTGTAATCTTCTAACACCATATTAAACGAACAGCCAATTGCTGCATCTCTATGCCAGTTATACATAGAGTTAGAAAAAAACTTGTACAATCTTAAAGTTGGCTTAAATTCTCCCGGGATTGAATTTAAAAACTCGTCTCTCTTTATTAGATCAGCAGGAAAGTTAATTGCAAGATTCATGTAAGGAACCCAAGTCCATTTTGCATGGGGAATGAAATCTCTAACACGATCTAGTATAGTGCAAGGCTTATTAATTTTAAAATAAAATTTTTCTAAATTCATTTAATCTCTCTATGAACTAATTGGTATATCGGAGTATAACCAATACTCTTTCCTATAGTATCGATCATTAAACTATCTTTAAAGCTCATAAAAGAAACAACTCCAATTCTTCCGTGCTCCTTACCTATTACATCGATGAGACTATGCAGTTTCCTATACAGTCCTTGCCTTCTAAAGTTTTCATCAACAAACGCAAGAACGATTGTAACATTTGAAATTGATTTTTGCAGGTCGTAAAATATTGCAGCCACAGGCGACTGGTCCTTTTCGAGTAACACAGCACCGTCTATATGTAAAGTTCCCGGTACATTAGATCCGCCTTTTGAAAGGTATGTTTGGTACATGTCTTTAAAAATTTTGGAAACTTTATTTTGGTCTTGTGCGTTATCAAAGTCGATGTACAGATCACAATTGGAATAATGATTGCATTCAAACTCTCCAAATTTTTCTATACACGATTTCTTAAAAAAGATTGCCATATAGCCCCGGTAATAAATAGATAAAAATATTTATTGTATGTTTCTAGCTCACGTAAATTCTGTATCACCAAACACCTATTCACCTTTGCCTCAATATCAAAATAAAAAAGTTTTGGTTAATGACGGTGGGTTTAAAATTATTTCAAATGTCTGCCCACACCAGCAGAGTTTAATTTCTTCTAAGTCTGGCCGAGGCAACAGAGTGTGTCCTTATCACGGTTGGTCATTTAACCTTTCTGGAGATCCGATCGCTTCGGGGCGCACTGATCACTACTGCAAAAACAATAATCCATTAGATTCTAATAGTGTTTATGAGTGGAATGGTTTATTGTTTAACAGGCCTGTAGAGTTTGATATAGATTTAAGCTTCACTGATATGGAATTAGTTGAGCAAAGGATAGACAAAGTTAAAGCCAACTATAAAAATATTCTTGATCTGTTCCTCGATGTTGATCATATTCCAATTGTTCATAAAGGAGTTTATGACAAAATAGGATTAAGCAATATTACTTCAGTTAATTGGCAGTATTTTAAAAACAGCAATGTACAAATAGTACCTAAAGAAGATAAGGTAGGAGCAGCCTGGATTACCGTATATCCAAATACTATGATTGAATGGCAACCTGGAGCATTGTTTATTACAGTCGCATTAGATACAAGTGACTCTGAAACAGATGTGTTGGTATATAAGTACCAAGATAGTTGTTCTTCGGATGCCGAATGGAAGTTAAATGAAGAAGTTTGGGAAACGGCATGGTCGCAGGACAAGACACAGGCAGAGCTTATAGTTGGGTTCAATCAAAATAATCTAGAAGAATCTAAAATTCATTTTAGAAAATGGTTAGAGCATGGAGATCATTAAAGACAGTTATCTAAGGGGATTTGGTCACGGAGACTCTTGGCATGTCGAAATAGATCCTGCAAAAAGGAAAGTTAAAACATACTTTGAAGAAACACTATTAACTTCTGAATATGTTTATGCTAATAAGAAAGAAGACCTTTTTCTCTTATACAGTGGCGGACTTGATAGTCAGTATGTGTTTAATGTGTTCTTAGCACTAGGGTTTAAATTTACACCTGTTATAATCAATTTAACCAATAAAGATGGCACTCTAAATTATAATAGCCACGAAACAAAATATGCTTACGAATACTGTGATGCATGTTGTGTTAAACCTAAGGTAATTAATTTTGATTACGACACTTTTGTCGATAGCGAAGAAATCGTAGAACTAGCAGAATCCGTTGGGTGCGGCTCTTTTCATATTCCTGCAACATTAAAGGTTGCAAAAATGCTCGAAGGCTTTGTTGTTTTAGGTAACGACCCTCCGTATATGAAGTTTAATCAAACTACCAAACGGTGGCAGTTAGAAGAGACTGAAAAAATTCACAGCATTTTAAATTTCTTTAGAAAATATAATGTGCCTGGATGCCCGTTTTTATTATCTTATACTCCTGAAATGATGCTTAGTTTTTTACTAGACCCAACTATGGTGGATCTTGCTAACGGAAAATATCCAGGGCGTCTAGGTACAAACTCTTCAAAGGTGCATGTGTTTAACAATGGTTCTGGGTTTGATATGCCAAACTATGACTTTGTTAATAAGACAAGAATAAAATCAACTGGGTACGAGTTTGTGAGTCAAGGGTATAAAGATCTACATCCGAATCTTTACAAGTTTATAGAGTTAGAAAATAAATGGAACGGTATGTGGTACGAAGACTATCACTCAATTGTTCCAAAACTATCAATACATCAATGAAGTACAAACTAGTTGAATATAAGAACTTAACACACGAGCAAAAATTAAAGTTCTTTGAGTTCTGTCTTGAGTGCTCGTTAGAAGATCAACCTGCAGCTAGCAATATGTGGTCAGACAACTGGGCAGAAAACTCGCATACACTTCCTTATGTTTTAGAAATTGAAAAAAGATTTAGCGACCCTACTGGAACTTTTTTCTTATTATTTGATGCAGACCGGATTATAGGATGCAGTGGAGCATACATAAGTTCCTTTGATCATAATGTCGGTATTGCAGGTGTAAGGACCTGGATTAAATCTACCCACAGACATGATAGTATTAATAGGGAATACTTTTTCCCTGCAGAAAAAGCATGGTTAATCAACCGTGGTGCAAGAATAGTTGCACTGACGTTTAACAAGTACAATAAAAATATTATTGAGATCTTTAAGAGAAAACGGTTAGGCGAGACTAACGATAGGATCAACACTAGAGAACCACATCATCTCTTCTTTAATGGTGTTAATATTGTGCCATTTAGTGTTGATATCAAACACACCGAGCAATGGGTAATGTACGAAGATATAGATAACTATCAGTTTGACTGGAAGTCTATTCAGTTCTTGTCTGGTCTCTGAAAATATTTTTTATCTTCTGTTTCTAAATTTTTTAAAAATTCAAAATAAGGAATTAAAACAGCTCGATCTCTATACCAGCTAGATGGTAAAATCCATTCTGGGTTTGACGGTTCTCCTCTTAGAAAAGGAACTCCTTCATAGCCTGCATATTTAGGAAAGTATATTAGTTCATCCTTCCAGTATTTTCCATAAATTATGGGCTTAATGTAATAGTCCCATCTATCAACTGACTTTAGATAACAACCCGGTTTATCTAAACCGTTGCCATCAAAATACCTATGAGTATATATTGCTGCCTTATATACATCGTCATTGAGTATGCTGTATAGGAATTCTGATGTATCACCGTAAGGTATATATTTTCCTGTCCTCTTTAGTCTGCCCATGGCTCTAATTCTGGCCAGTTCGGGGCTATGATAACCTTGATAAAAATAAAAATTATCAGCAGTTATATGTACAAAAGGATCATGAATCATTTGAATAATATCTGCATCAGTTGGTAGCATCCCTGTAAATTTTGCCTGCATTAACTGTATAGGATGTATCTTCTCCTGCTTTGCAGTTACCATTATTTCTTCTTCAAAAGGAATAGGATCTAAATCTAAAATGTCTATTTTTATCTTATACTTTTTTTGAACTTCTTTAAGCTGATTATATTCAACTTCGTTATAACCCGGCATATAAAAAAATACACAATTAATAGGAATGCCTTGTGTATAAAAGCTGTGCAAGACACTCTGACTATCAACACCCGAACTCATAGACAAAATTAAATTCTTGCTAACACTAGCCATTTCTACTGCTCTTCGGTCGGATTCTTCTTTCATGTTACCCGGTTGTCGGCTGAGTTTTGGAAACTCTACATAAAACTGATTATTTTCAAAGCCATATTTCATGATGATATTTAAGTCAAAAAAATACCCGCCGAAGCGGGTATTGGCTCTACAACCTAATTAAAGATCGTAGCGTGGAACCATGACGGTTTTCATCATGATGCCTTCTGGAGTGAATTGATCAGTGTCAGCACTCAAGACCGCCTTAACGATGCTTGGGCTGAAACCACTAACCAAAGCGGCTCCACGTTGGTCATACTTGACCGGAACGTTATCTGCGGCGTTCAAGTTCCAGAACACGATCTGTGGAACAGCGTATCCTGCATCTCCGAACTTACGCTTGATCATCTGCATAGCAGAGTCATCGAAGCGAGCGCATTGGTCGAACTGCATGTCCGAAAGGATCAACAGCATCTTAGGCATATCTTCCTGAGGAACATTGCCTGCGACCGCTGTAGAAACGATCTTGTCCATGGCCTTAACTAAGTTTGTGTTCATGTCCCAGCTGGACTTAACCATTTGCTGAGCCTTTTGAACAACGTTACCCTTCAAGTGTAGCAGTTCTGGCTTACCAGAGAAAGTCAAGAATGTGTCCTTGAACACGCCCTTGTTCTTGTCTGCTAGGTAAAGACCTAACGAAACTGCAACGTCCATGCAAGAAACCTTGCTGTTCTTACCAGCCGGTGTGCTCATAGAGCCGCTGACATCTACCAATGGTAGGATGCTAGCGTCACCAACGAAGTTCGGCAATGCTTCCCACTGAGCCACAATGTGGTCCAGTTCTGTCTTGCTGTAAGGCATGTTGTAGTGGAGCCCACCAACACCCTTCAAGACATCGTAAGGATAAACGGCACCGGCGTTAACCTTGACACCTGCTTCACCCTTGACCAACTTCTGGACGTAGTCCGCAAACTTTTCAGTATGACGGTTGAACGCCTTCTTGTAACGAGCAGCCGCAAGCGACGGAACGTGGTTGAAGTTGATGTTATCCCAGTCGTTGGCACACATTTGTGTTTCAACAACATTAGTAAGAGCAACAAGGCTCTTACGGTACTGCTTAGGACTCATGCCATAAAAGGCACGGATTTCAGCAGCCAGCTCACCCTTACGAGGTGTCCATTTTGCGGCAAGACCATTACGGTTACGCAGAGCGTCACCGAGCATAGTGAATGCCTTAGCCTTGTTGGCTTTGGAAGTCACGGTAAAGATGTCGTCCCAACGACCTAGTTCTGGGACTTTGTCCAACAGAAGTTCAGCAGCCGCAGGGTCATGCTTATCCAAATAAGTCAGGATCTGACGGAACAATTCACGTTCGCCTGCACCACCACGGACGTCACGGACCCACTGTGCGATACGCAGAGTGAGATCACGGTTTTCAACGTAAGCGGCCACGAAGTCCTTTGTGATGTCCTTACCACGGCTCGCACCGATTTTGAAGAACAGATCAACGCAGGCGTTGGCTGTGGATTTACGTGCCTTCATACCATTTGTGGTACGGGCTTCTTGGTTTTTAACTGCGCTAACAAAAGCGTTCATTTTCTTTCCTTTCAGGTTACAAATTAAAATTAAAAATGCTGTATATAACCTATACAACAGGATAGCCGAGACGGTATTTTATTTTCTGCTTGCCCCCATCCCCAGTACATCGGTTCAGTCTCGCAAGCCTAACCTAACTTGTGTCTGCGTTAGATAACATATATGTCTTTCCATAAGTCCTCAGTTCCTTAAGGGCATTTCTGCTGAGTGCGAACACTCACCTTTCCAGGGGCCTATCTACTGCTTTAGTGGCTTCGTTATGAAGTATTTGTGTTGCTGTATCTATCCTAGAAACAACAGGCTAGTTGCCTACTTTGAGTTTTTCTCGAGGTCTAAATCGAAACACCTCTATTCGGTTTGTCTTCAAGTATAACCTTCACTGCTCTCCGGCGAACCTTTGAACTCCAATTATACCCAACTCCCCGAAAGTTCATAGTTTGAAACTGCTGAACCTAGCCTAAAAACTTACTGTCTAAGCACTTATTATATAGGAATATTCTAAGTGCGTCAATATATTTTGGACGTTTTTTTTTAAATTAAATATGATTAATGCGGTACTATAAAGAACTAGAAATATCAAACTTTGATACTATTGTTAAAAAATCTTTAATTTTTGTAAAATTTAGTCCAACTATTTTTTTGAGAAAAATTGAAACTGTAAGCTACTACGATCTCGATTTTGAAAAATTGGATAGATTCTGTCCGGAGATAAGAGCTTCATTTCTAGAAATGGGGCTCGAAGTCAATTACGGAGCAGTATATGTTATGTACGATCCGTCGCATACACAGCCTCATAGGGATGCATTTCAACAAAAGGCTAGAATTAACATTCCTTTATTAAACTGCGATAACACTTTTACAGCATTCTATACCAATGCTAACACAGTTTATTCAATACACCCGGACATAGATACATCTAGGTATTATGTAGAAAACACTGATATAGAACTAGTTGATCAAGTCGAAATAAAAAAGACTACGGTGCTTAGAACTAGCGAAGTACATAATGTAATTATGAATCCCGGTGCTCCTGTACCTAGAATTAATCTTTCATTAGGCTTTAAACAAGACCCTGTATTCCTTCTCGAGGACTAATCAGTTCCTACGCTTCTTCCAAGAGTATTCAATACCGTCTGGGCATACGCCGTTTTCGATACTATCTACTCCGAATTTACCTACAAGTTCAAAATCCTTACCGGATATTGTTACAAAGACAGCCAGTGTCTTTGCCCAGTCCATTGCTGGACCTAAATTATCAAATTCTCTTTCGTAGCAGACACCTGCTACATCTTTCCATTTTACTATAAACATTTTCTTCTTTCTTTCACAACAAACAACAATGGTCCCACTGACAGGAATCGAACCTGTATCTGAGACTTAGGAGGTCCCCGTTCTATCCATTGAACTACAGCGGGTTAGGTAATTCTCTTCAATACTTCATCAATTTCAATTTCTGTACTTCTCAAACTAAAAATAATTTGGGGTCGATTAACTAAATTAACTGCCCTGTGCCAAACATCAGACGGATTAAAAAAGCAACTTCCGTATTTTAAACACCAACTTTCTGCAACATCACAATCTTCATCTCTATATGACGGACTAGTAGTCCCTACCGGAGTTAATACCTCTGTCTGAATAACATTAGATTTTGGCCTTACAATTTCGATTAGCACATTATCGTTATCTACAGGTGCTAGCAACAAACTCCATTTAACTGGATATTGACTATCTTTATGTATTCCTACTTTACACAATGCCGGAATAGAAGCAGAAAACGCAAAAACCTTATCTTTAAAATCGTTAAGATTTAATTGTTCTAGAATAGGACTTGCATCACTCCTTCTGACAGGTATTTGGCCAAATACAGGAGTAAAGGTTGTCATTCTAATATCTTTCTTGATATGGACAGGTGTTATCAACATTATTTCAATCTGCTTAACACTTGTTCGATTTCAATAGATCCGCTTCTTAAGCTAAAAACATACTGAGGTCTATCTAAATGATTTACTAAACCATGCCAATATGTTGTCGGGTCAAAGTAGCAACTACCATTCTTTAAGTTAAAACTATCTAACAACTCGCAATCATTCCTATTGTAAAAATATCGTTGATATCCTAACGGCCCTGTTCCTGTACTTACTTGAACATTTTCTTTAGGTTTAACAATTTCAATTTCTATATCGACTTCCTCGTCAGCTGGCACAAAAAGCAAACTCCACTTGATAGGAGATCCATCCAGCAGTGGGCTATCTCTATGAATAGAAATAGGCCCTTTCGGTTGTGCCAAACCTACCAGCATAGAAATATCTTTTTGCATATCTTCTATGCCTAACTGTTTTAAAATAAAACTAGAGTCTGCCGCACGTATAGGTATGCCCTTCGTCTGAGAAAACGAATAATCTCCTTGAAAAATTTTAGTTGTTATAGTAACTGGAGTGATAATCATAATTTTGGCCGGTCCTGCAGGAATCGAACCCACACCGCTTGGTTCGAAGCCAAGCATGATATCCATTTCACCAAGGACCGAAATTGGTGCTGCCAACTGGATTCGAACCAGTGACCTCATCCTTACCAAGGATGCGCTCTACCACTAGAGCTATGGCAGCAAAACTTTTCTTTTAAATATACAATAATTATACATCCAAATGAAAATACTGTCAAGAATAGACCAAACGGAGATTGTTGTAGATATACAACAGTCTGTCCGCTATGGCATTATGTTAAGTGGGGGATTAGATAGTGCTGTGCTACTTTATCTAATGCTCAAAGATTGTCCTTCTGCTGATATACAGCCTTTTTATATTGCCAAACATGACGGCTCGCATAACTACATTCCGGGCATCGTGTCACATCTCGAAGAAACATTTAATACTAGAATACGAAAACCTATCAAAGTTGGCACTCCGGACGTACCGCACACTGTAGTAAATCAAACCGGAACACGAGAAGCTCTATATAGATATCCAGATATACGATATATCTATTTAGGCATTAATCAAAATCCACCACAACCTTGGGGCAATCCTAACTGGGTGTTTCCTGTTCGCCCTACTGAAAACAATCATCCTAGATTAGTAATGCCGTTTATGATGTTACACAAGACTCACGTTGTTGATATTCTACTGCAAGAAAATCAACACGAGCTGTTAAGGCTAACACATACCTGCACAGAACAGCCTAAAGGTCGTTGCGGTGTTTGTTTCCAATGCGGAGAACGAGCTTGGGCGTTTGAGCAATTAGATGCTCAAGATTTGGGAGTTGATTGATATTTCCATTTCCAGGTGTAGCCGTCCTCAAGTCCCAACTGTTCGCAAAGCTCGTCTGTAAATGTCCCGTCAATTCTTAATGTGTATCTAAACACAGGTTCAGGATCTACTCCGTGATAATCTCTGTTGTTAAAGAAATAACTCTTTGCACCCTTGTACAAATAAATCTTTTGTTTTGTCTTTTCATCCCAAACAAAACTAGGGCGCCATCCACCGTCAAAGAATAAGTTAATATTGTGATCTTTGTGTTCTGTCACAACACTATCCCTATGTATAGCAACCCCTGCTCCGGGATATGTAGTAAAGAACAGCACACGACCGATAGTCTTAAAAGGCAATGTTTTTAGATATTCTTGTAACTTTGGAAAATACTTTGCAGAGTCTGTCCATTGCCCTAGGTCTTCTGTTTTCTTTCCAAAGTCGTTTTTCTTTAGGTACAGGGCAAAGAACCAAGGGATGACAGCACCCATGGCAAAGTATGCATACTTGTACATGACCTGCATTTCTTTACCGGGGTTTTGATCAATAAGTTCAGCTAATGCCTGTTGATGCACTCCAGTTGGATCATGTTTTTCAATATCCTTGAGCATTTCACTCCAGCAATCGTGTCCGGAGAAACGAGCAACTTCTTCGGGAGGAAGTGCTCCATAGACCATACCCATCTTAATATCATCTGCTACAGCAAGGCCCTTGCAACATTCAATATGAAGTTCTTGATCCTGACTGTGATCAATGAAATCATCCATGGGAATAATAGGGAGTTGATGTATGCCGACTCCCTTTACTCCGTACTCTTTGTAAGGAAAAGAACTAACTCTTTGAGTGTGAATAATCCTCGATGTATGTTGTTGATCAATCATAAGTATCTTCACGTTGTGGCGGAACAATAATTTTCTTATTGCCTAATTCATCATATTCGAACGGCACACCGTTGATGGTGTGCGGTTCGTTTTCATCGTAAGTCCAGCCCAAGACTTTCATCATCTTGTGCTTGACCATTAAGTTAGGGCTACGAAAAACTTCAGTATCTTGAAAGCCCATCATAACGCCAACTTCGCAGACAGCGCCACTACGGCATACACCTGCAACACAATGGACAACTACGTCCATTCTCTTATCTAGAGCATGTTGCAGTAGTCTGACCAGTTGTTCTGCCTGTGCGTCAGTAACTTTAAAGTCTTCGCCCCACTTGTCATCCTGCTCAAGATCGAGAAATTCAAACTGATGTACTTCCTTGAACTTGTGTAAGGGAGTAGGAAACTCCATAGCAGGATCCACAATCTGAATCAACATACTATTCTCACCCACACGGACATGATGTCCTTTTGGGATGTCTGCCATTGCTACATTTTGAATCCACATTATTCTGATCCTTCGAAATAATCCCAAGCCTTTCCGCCAATTGCTTCCCAGGCTTTCCATTTATCTGCTTCGTCTTTGCAGGATTGAGGCATGCCAATACTACCTACAACAGCACCACATTCACAACGATAACTGATTCCTGAGCTTTCGTCAAAGTAGGCAACGCCTCCGCAAGGAAGATACATCGGATCATACCTTACACCGTCGGCAACGACTTTCATCGTTCTACTCCGAATAAAGCATCGCCGGCAACCTTGTCAAAAGGTGAGCCGTGTTCTGCAATATAACTCATGTCAGTCTTTTCATCTTGACCCCAACCACAGCCGATATAATACTTAAAGTCGGCTTCACCTGTTTGGCGATATTGATCCTTTTCGTGTTCTTGAACAATTTGGACAATACCTATGCAGGTCTGACTGGTGTACCAACGAACTCCTGTAATCATAACGATCCTTTCTCTATAATATATTATAGCGGAAATTTACCAATTGGTCAATGGTCTGGTCGAATATCGTGTTCGTCTAAAATAGACTTCAGTCTTTCAATTTCGTCGGCAGCTTCATCTAGCAGGTTAGCAATCTTATCCGGTTTCCCTTCAACGACTGCTAACCTGCCTGGAATTTGCCTACGAATCTCTGCTCGCTTTCGCAAACGGAATAGTAGGCTTTGTTCTGCTACTGGTAAATGGCTTTCGTCTTTCATTCTTCACCTTTAATTACATCAAACAATGTACCGTACTCGAAACGTTCCCAGTCTTCCATATCAACGTAAGTATTGATACAACGACGATACACAGTTTTAAGCCATGTACGTTTGCCGTGTATCTTTACCGGATACCATGCATACCATTTTTTCCAAGGATGCACTATTTGCTTTCTTGGTACATAGGTTGTACCCCATGTTCCGTCAAACATTTCATCCTTAGGCCGCCTCCATATATTTGCGTACCCATTCAAGACGAGCTTGCTCATCCATAGCTGTGTATTCGGCAATGTTAGCACGAATAGCATCTACTAGTGGATAGTATTCTTCATCAAGGTTGTGCTTGATATCCTTGTTCAAATCTACTAGCTTGTCTGTACGTGGATTGCGAGCAACCCACTTTGAAGTCAAGTAGTAAGGACTCTTGATCTTGGCACTTACACCGTTCCTTGTATAGAATACAAAACCTTCGTGTCGAACATTCTTAACCTGTTCGATTAAGTTGCCTACAGTAGTATCATAGAACTCTGGCATGAAGCATTTAAACTCATTGCTCATACTTTCTAAAACTGTAGGGCTGTGTCCAACCTTACTGTTCCACGAGTTTTCACGATATCCTAACACATACATACCTGGCTTTTCTGGGATGATGTGTGGATCGTTTGGATGCACACATTCAAACATAACAGTTAAGTCACGCATGTCGTCTGCGGCAAACGCCATCTGCCAGTCAGCCCAGCACATATGAGAGAGCATCATTTCCTTGGCCATAGCAACATAGTCGCTATCTGTAGAGCCAGTTGTGGATACTAACACATCGCCCTTATGCCAAGTAGCAGATACCATAAAGCCATTGACCTTACGATATGCACAAACATAAGTATCTGCAGGTAACACAGGTGCTTCCTTTTCGATACCATAGTTGTAGATCTTTGTAAATGGATAAGCAACTAAGTTGAAATCTGCATCCACAATACTTCCACGACATTCGGCAATGTACTCGTTCCACAGGTTATCGTAGAACACCTTCTTCTTATACTTTAGAACGAAGATGCCATCACCGGCCGGCTTCATATTCACTAGTCCCGACTCTGCAACATACTTCTTCAATTCATCCTTAAACATATTAGTCTTTCTTTGTAAGTTGCAGGAACCACCATGCTATATAGAACATAGGTGCTCCTACAATAAAGGCACAGACAACATTGAGCAACATATTATCAGTCATTTTCTTTTTCCAATCTTGCTAACAACGTCTGCCTTGCTCTGTAGCAGTTGGGCACGGAACCTAAGATAGACCCGCAGTGCGGCAACGCTCATAGGATCATCCTTGCCCTCCAACTCTGCGATACGAGCATCCAGCTCAGCTTCTTTGGCACGATGCCGTTCGACATCTGCCTTCACGCCTTTTGCATCACCCCAAAAAAACTTAATCATTTTTAACCCCAACGTAAAATAAACATTGTTGCATCTTTTTCATTCTTAAACAAGAAATGAAACGCATCACGGCACCACCGAGGATTGTTGTAGTTTTTAGAATGTGTCCCAAACTTTTCACTACACCAATCCTCCATGGCCTGCTTGTCCTCAAACCAATCGCCCCCTTGGACATAAACTCGAACCTTGTGCCTAAATGGCGGTTCGAGTTTTTCAAGAGTTAAAGTCCTTGGTTTAGGGCTATACTTCCCACTCATCCAAGTCACGGGATACATGCTCTCTATATCGTAATTGATAATCACGGGCCTGTGCTCACGAACCGCGATGCCTCAGCATGAAGTCCAGGATCACCTTTAGTAAGGACTTCAAGGAGAAGTCTCTTTTCTTCGAGGTAAACCTTTGCAAACTCTGTATCGTGTTGCATGATGCTTCGGCTGTTACTGATAAGATCGGCGATCTTGATCGTCTGAACTTCGGCAGGTGCTTGGGCAGAATGAGAACGATCCATAGCTTTGCGGTGAGCACGATTGCCGTCTTCGGGCCGACTCACATCAGTAAGCCAATCAACCATAGTAGCAATGTCAATACCAAAAGCCATATGCACATCAGTGAAAGTACAACCAGTGTCCTCGATCACATCGTGAAGCCATGCAGCCGCAACCATGTCGGGTGTGCTACCAGGCACACTTGCAACGATAGCCGCAACTTCTGCAGGATGAACAATGTAGGGTTCGCCGGTGTATTTGCGCTTCTGTCCAACAGCCGCATGAGCAGCCATAGCAAACACTTGTGCCTTACGGACGATATCCATTCCACTAAGTTCCATTGTAAATCCTTCCATGACTAGCTCCTTTCTTACTAAGTGTATATTATAGCAAGATTTTACCAATGTGTCAATTGGGATCAGGCAGTTTTTCTACTATAGTAATTTCTAATACTTTATGCTTACGACCTACTTCCATAAAGTGTATAAATCCATTGCGGACTTTGAGTTCGGAATAGCCGTCGTGGTAGGGTACTGTAGCCACATCTTCGTAAGGCTTACCCTCAACGTCAATGGCTATAAACTTTAGTTTTACTTTTCCTGATTCAGGACGTTTAAATAGCTTTTTAACCCAACTCATGCACGTATTTACAAAAGAAACGCTATAAACCTGCTATCATAACAGCCAGTAAAATCCACCAGCCGCTGTATGGGCTTTGAATTATCCAAACAGAAAAGGCCAGCACAGCTAAGATTCGAACTGTTTTGTTCCAATCATTAGACATGGTGGCCTTTGATCTTTCCGGTCATTGCATCGTTAATCGCACGTTCCATTTCCACTACGATCATGCCTGTAGCATCCATGCCCATATCGCGGGCCCGGAAGTCTTCTAGGCCACTCACACCACCGTGTAAGTGTCCGTGGAAGTGTAAAGCACCTCGATGCATTTGATCCCATTCTGCAATTGGATAGTGGAACATACAGATCTTATGACCTGCATAGTTAATATCCAAATAGTTGTGAATTTCTTCAAAGCAACTACGGAAGCTAGGGTCATTTAACAACTTGCGATCATGGTTACCTTGTACCAAGATCTTACGTCCGTTGCAACGGCGCATGTATTCTGTAGCCTTTTGGGCTGGCAAGAATGCCACGTCACCTAAGATATAGACTAAGTCGTCGGCCTCTACGCAACTGTTCCATTCTTGGACCATTGCTTCGTTCATGTAATTCACGTCATTGCGAAATCGCGCACGTGACTGCGGACAGAACTTCATTATGTTCGTATGTCCGAAATGTAAATCTGATGTTATAAATGTTCTCATAATGTATTATTGTAACACCAGATGACATTTAAATCAACCGGCGAACCAAATTTCCTTAAAGCCTTCTTCTAGAGTTGGCGGTTCATAGCTGGCAATCATGCTAGCAATAACGTGGTCCGGAATGTCCTTACCTGGACGGCTGAACAACCGGCGCATTAATTCCTTGTGCTCAGGTGTCTTAAACACCACAGCAATATGGTCGTAGTCTGGCAACATGTTAAACTTGCGAGTACGACTCTTAAGATTAACAGATGTTTGATCCCAAATGATATTCTTGCCTGCTTCTCGAGCACGGATAACATCCTGTGCCATTAGATTAACAGCTTCGGGCATAAACTTTGTGAATACTTCGGAATATGTCTTGCCCTGTTCTTTGGCATAGGCTTCGACATGATTGTCAGTAGAAACAACTACACAGTCTTTTGCCCAGTCTTGATTTTGAATCCAAGTAGATTTGCCAGAACCTGGCACTCCGATCAATTGATAACATTTTGGCATTTTGTTCCTTCAATAAATATTCTTATGAATCTATCCTACATTGACAAAGTATCAATCAAAATTGTACTCATGACAATTGTAGCTCTATTAGGTATATTATACTTTTTTTATAGTGGAGGCACAATAGCAGAGTTTATCTTAGTGAGGGTAATTGCAATATTTTTCACATCTGCACATACAATTGGCTCTCATAGATGGCTGTGTCACTTCTCTTTTCAACCTAGTACATTTGGAAAATATTTTATGTTATCTGGTTTAGTTGTTACGGGGTATGGAAAACCTTTGCATCTGGCTATCGCTCATACAGCCCACCATAAAAATAGTGATACTGAACTAGATCCGCATAGCCCGAAATATAATAGTTTTTTGAGGTTATGGTTAGGAAGGTATAATTTACAAAATCAATATGAAATACCAAAAAGATTTATGAAAGAAAAAGAAGCAATATTTGTAACTCGATACTATTGGCACCTGTTTTGGGCATTCAATATTATTCTTTCTTTAATAGATTTTAAAACCGCATTAATTTTTACACCAATTAACTTTGTTTATAGTTGGACAATGAACACAGTTATTAATTATTATGGGCACAAAAAAGAAAATACATTTGCTCCTAAAAATTTAAACGCAGTATTGACTTTTTTAACATTAGGAGAAGGCCTTCACGCCAACCATCATAAAACTCCGTCCTCATATAATTTTTCTTTAAATGGGGAAATAGATTGGGGTAAAAGATTTATTGATACTTTTTTAATTAAGCGTCAATAATATTGGAGCGGGATACGAGGATCGAACTCGTGACTAAACCTTGGCAAGGTCTCGTGTTACCATTAGCACCAATCCCGCAATTGATTATTCGAAGTCCTTAGACTTCCTAGATTTCTTTCTTAGCTTTTCTAAATATTCGCGCCCTACTTTGCCTTCTTCAATTTCTCGAAGTGCTGTAATGTTAGGACCGTTCTTAGAAGTGATCTTTGGCATGTCGCCTCGTTTAAGCTCTCTAGCTCGTTGTGCGGCAATTAGAACTAGATCAAATCTATTGCCAACTTGCTCAACTGCTAGTTCAGAAGTAATACGTGCCATGTTATATCCTTTGTTTATCAGGCTCACCTTTTTTACGTGCTACCATTACACCACAGTGGATGACCAAACCCACTGCTGGGATTCGAACCCAGTCCCTCTTTTTTACAGAAAGATTATAAGTTGATTGCTGAAATGAACCTATTTTTTTGGTCAATTAGTCTTTAGACTTACGTGCGCCTCGGGATTCGCTTTCTAGAATAGCCACATAGCTTCTAACGAATGCGCCTCGGGCATGTGGATTTAAAATCGTAGAAGCTCTACGTTTAACGGATTTTGGCACTTTAACTGCCTTTGAATCGTAACCTCTGCAAGTCATATTTTTCCTTAACGTGTAAAAAATCTTATAAAACGAATCCAGTAATACTTAATTCCTCTAAACGGTAAAATGTCAAAGGACACTTGTATCAATGGCTCTTTAGGAATGCTGCCGTATGCACGGTCAAATGTTTCTTTAATTTTCATTAACACTCCTTAAAATGGTGGAGGTGACAGGACTTGAACCCGCTACCTCTTGAATGCAAATCAAGCGCTCTCCCAGGTGAGCTACACCCCCATTATTGGTTGCAGTGGGTGGAATCGAACCACCGACCTCCAGGTTATGAGCCTGGCCAGATACCGCTTCTAACACACTGCTTCAAATTCGTTACACACTACTTATCCTATTATACGCCATGTGTAAGGGCGAGTCTCTTGGTCCGTGTGACACGATTCGAACATGCGACCACCTGGTCCCAAACCAGGAGCTCTACCAGGCTGAGCTACACACGGAAAATTTGCAGGATGCTTTTTTACTTTGGACTGCTGTGCTACCATTACACCAGAACACGGAATCGAACCGTTCTCGCAGTTTGGATTAAAGTTAAAAAAAGGTTGCTGTAAGCATCCTATAACTGGTACCTGGTAGTGGGGTCGAACCACTGACCTTCGCCTTGTAAGGGCGTTGCTCTACCACTGAGCTAACCAGGCAAAAACATTGTAGTAAGTCAGGTGCTCAATTCCTAACATAGACGGGACACACCGGCGAAGCTTTCATGTTATACAATACTTACAACAGATGAGCAATACGTGTCTCTACAAACTTGGAGCGGGGTAAGAGAATCGAACTCTCAGCATTAGCTTGGAAGGCTAAGGTATTACCACTATACGAACCCCGCATTAAAACTATTTATAATTCTTTTGGTGTAGCGTTTGCGAATCGAACGCAAACAATCTCGGATTTCTCGCTAGGCAACGTTACCTCCTAGCACCAGTATCGTTCTCAGGATAATTACTCCCGTCACTTCAACTGCCAGAAATCGTGTAAGCCATATACACGCCACATATTTGGAGGCCAGGGTAGGAGTTAAACCTACCTGTACCGGGTTTGCAATCCAGCGCATAATCGCTCTGCCACCTGGCCATAAAAACTATTATGAAACACACTACACACAGAACTGGGCACTTTTTCAAATGCGTCGGCTACATATGATCTCAATGCAGTATGCTTTATAATAGTGTCTAGCCACTCTCACCACAAGAGCCCTAAACCGGGTGGTTACCCCGTCCACTGCGATTTATCCTTTGGCAGGGTCGCATAGCCGCCCCCCTAAGATATTCTCAAGTCGCCCATATAGCGGGCCTTGCTGTAGATCTTACGCACAGTGTCTTTTATGGTACAGACAATTGACCCCCATTTACTAACGAGTATGGGATCCCGGGTTATATGGTACCCCCGCCAGGATTCGAACCTGGGACATGCGCTAATCTGGCGCCATAGCCGAGGTATAAGCTCGGAGTTTTACCACTAAACTACAGGGGCATAAAATAACAGGATTCGCTTTTTTTCGATATGCTTGAAAAATTGAAGTTGCTGAAAGAATCCTAAAACTGGCGGAGTATGTAGGAATCGAACCTACTCGCCCATTTCTGAACGACAGTTTAGCAAACTGCTGCCTTAACCGGTCGGCCAATACTCCATACTAACTTGGCTCCCCAGGGTGGGGTCGAACCACCGACAAACGGATTAACAGTCCGCTACTCTACCGCTGAGCTACTAGGGAATAAACTTTGGCCCGGCGTAGAGGAATCGAACCTCTATTTATAGCTTAGAAGGCTACTGTTCTATCCATTGAACTAACGCCAGATAATTTTTTGGTGCTCGAGGCCGGACTCGAACCGGCACGCCGAAGCGGGAGATTTTAAGTCTCCTGTGGCTACCTATTACACCACTCGAGCAAATTTGCCATAGTTGAATCCTCTACACTATATGCCTAGCCTCAACAGCTTTACGATCGATTACTGTTTATTGATTAGGTTACATAACGTATGATCAAACCTCTGAGCTTGCAGAGGACTCAACTATGGTGCCCCAGGTCGGACTCGAACCGACACGGATCTCTCCACTGGCTTCTAAGACCAGCGTGGCTACCATTACACCACCGGGGCAAACTAAGAAAGAAATTTTTAAAGAACGTTGCTGTTTAACAGCGTATGTGTCTATTGTACAGTCTATTTAACTGTTTGTCAATAGTCTAAAATAAATTTGTTGAATGCCTTCCACCACATACATTGGAAGCATTATCCGCAAATTATGCCGGCTGCGGTTATGATAACTTGGCTGTATCGAGGATTCTTCCCTCGGATTAGGAGGGCATATCTCAACAGTTGCTTATCCTAGGGTACGTTAGTAATAGAGTTACTTGTTTGCTACTAGAGTAATTATCTCCAACTCACTAGGATTTCGAGGCCCTAGCTTTCACACATCTAACACACTCAACAAAACTTGGAAGAGCTACGGGGAGTCGAACCCCGCTTCTCAGGATGAAAACCTGATGTCCTAACCGATAGACGATAGCTCCATAACTTGGTAGTGATGGTCGGACTCGAACCGACGATAAACTCCGTATGAAGGAGGTACATTAGCCGCTATGCTACATCACCATATAGAAACACACTCATCAAACTCCCTAGGCGGTTACTCTAGGTCCTAACGCTTTTCGAACCCGAGACCAGTCGGGCAGGAATGTGTTTTTATATGGTCGGAGCACGGGGATTCGAACCCCGAACTGGCGGATTAAAAGTCCGCTGTGATACCATTTCACCATACTCCGTATATGGTCCCTACCGTCGGATTCGAACCGACACCTCATTGATTAAGAGTCAAGTGCGCTACCATTGACGCTAGATAGGGTTAGTTGCGTATAAATTGATTTTACGTGCCAACCCTAGACCATACACGGAGTCTAGAGCGACACTAACGTTTTGCACGTTTCATGCCATTCTCCTGTTTAAAAGTTAAATTATACAACCTTTTGAGGTAGTTGTCAACCATAACTGGCGCCCCGTAGGGGTTTCGATCCCCTTACCTCGACAGTGACAGTGTCGCGCTCTCCCAATTGAGCTAACGGAGCAAAATTTCTGAGTCGCATTTTTTACACGGCATATACGCCCGTCCGTGATGTTACGGTTGTGCCCTTACCTGCAGGACGCGAACACAACTATCTTACATTTGGTATGCGTTACGGGATTCGAACCCGCATCTCAAGGTTTCTAGCCCTGCGTCATGATGCCCTAACATTTAGACTAAACGCACATAAATTTGATCCAGAATACACGGCGTTAAGCATAGGCGCCCTATCTTAACTTCTGTCCGGTGGCAGCTTTTTCCGCTAGCAATACTTTTCCTTACCCTACTGGACCGACTTACTCTCGCATCGTCAGCCACCTCAAATGCTGCTGAAGCCCACGCATCCACATGGGTCGGTTTCCATCTACTCTAGTAGTAGGTATTGC
>JACCDX011520756.1_pt1 | contig 32794 bp, 29 predicted proteins | sample 7449681 | NCBI WGS metagenome assembly JACCDX01 (sample SAMN15323450, study PRJNA562643) | freshwater metagenome | isolation source: river surface water | place: USA:Blue River Watershed | collected 2017-08-18
ATGAGCTGGACTTACATTTTTCGCAAAATGTTCACCATCCGCAGCGCGACGCGGCAGACCGGCGAATTCGAGACGGCCTTCTGGTCCGGCGCCAACCTGAACGCGCTGTACGAAGAACTGACCACCAACCGCCGCCGCGGCCAGCGCAACGGCGCGCTCGAACGCATCTTCGAGGCGGGCATGGAGGAATACCGCAAGGCGCGTGTATCGTTCAGCGGCAAGGACATCGACGGCAGCACGCTGCTCGACGGCGCCCGCCGCGCGATGCGCGCGGCCTACCAGCGCGAGATGGATGCGCTCGAGTCCCACCTGGCCTTCCTTGCGTCGGTCGGCTCGGTCTCGCCCTACGTCGGCCTGTTCGGCACGGTCTGGGGCATCATGAACTCGTTCCGTGGCCTCGCCAACGTGCAGCAGGCGACGCTGGCGGCGGTCGCGCCCGGCATCGCCGAGGCGCTGGTCGCCACCGCCATCGGCCTGTTCGCCGCGATCCCGGCCGTGGTCGCGTACAACCGCTACTCGCATGACATCGACCGTCTTGCGATCCGCTTCGAGACCTTCATCGAAGAATTCTCGAACATCCTCCAGCGGCAGGCGCGCTGATGGCGCAGATCTCCACCATGCGCGGCGGCCGTGGCCGCAAGCTGAAGGCAGAGATCAACGTCGTTCCGTATATCGACGTGATGCTCGTGCTGCTGGTCATCTTCATGGTGGTCGCGCCGATGATCCCGCCGACCGAGATCCAGCTGCCCAAGGCCGGGCAATCGACGCAGCCCCCGACCGAATACCTCGAGATCGAACTGAGGGAAGACGGCGCCGCCAGCGTCGGCGTGCACGGACGCAAGTTCAGCCGGGTCAAGAACCGCGAGCAGCTCGGCGAGCAGCTCGTCGCGCTGAAACGCAAATATCCGGACATGCCGCTGATGATCTCGGCTGACAAGAACATCAAGTACGACGAAGTCGTGCAGACGATCGCGCTGGCCAACAAGACTGGAATCGCCCGCGTGGGCCTCACCGCCCGCTGAGCCCGCCTTGAAATCCCGCTCCAACCCGTACCAGATCCCGCCCGAACCCGGCCGCTGGCGCGCCTTTGCGCTGGCGGTGCTGGTGCACGTCGCGCTGCTCGGCTTGCTGGGCCTGGGCGTGCGCTGGAAAAACACCGAGCCGGTGACGGTCGAGGCGGAGATCTGGAGCGCGCAGCCGCGCCAGGCTGCGCCGCCACCGCCCGAGCCGCCCAAGCCCGCGCCTGAACCGCCCAAGCCTGCGCCCAAACCCGTGCCGGAACCGAAGCGCGAGCCGCCGGCCGCCAAGGCTCCTGCCGTGAAACCACCGCCGCCACCGCCGCCACCGAAGCCGGTCGCGCAGGCCGCGCCGGCGCCTGCGCCGAAGGCCAAAGGTCCCGACCCGGAAATCGCGCTCGAAAAGGAGAGGCAGCGCAAGCTCGCCGAAGAGCAGAAGCTCGCCGAAGAAAAGGCGCGGCGCGAGGAGCTCGAGCGCAAGCGGCAGGCAGACGAAGAAGAGCGCAGGGAGCAGGAAAGGAAGCGACTGGCCGAAGAGCAGAAGCGCAAGCAGGACGCCGACGAGAAGAAGCGTCTCGCCGAAGAAGAGAAGCGCCGGCAGGACGAGGAGAAGAAGCGCCTCGCCGAGGAAGAAAAGCGCCGCCTCGAGGAAGAGCGCCGCAAGCACGAAGAGGAAAAGCGCCAGCGGGAAGAGCTCAAGCGCAAGCAGGACGAAGAGCGTCGCAAGCAGGAAGATGAGAAGCGCCGCCAGGAAGAGGAAAAGCGCAAGCTCGACGAAGAGAAGCGCAAACAGGACGAAATCAAGCGCAAGCAGGACGAAGAGCGCCGCAAGCAGGAAGAGGAAAAGCGCCGCCAGGAAGAGGAAAAGCGGCGTCAGGAAGAAGAGAAGCGCCGGCAGGAAGAGGCACGGCGCCGGCAGGAAGAGGAAATGCGGCGCATCGAGGAAAACAAGCGGCAGCAGCAGGAGCTCGCCGAGCAGCGCGCGAAGGCGCGCCGTGAAAGCGACCTCAAGCGCATGCAGTCGATGGCCGGCGAAGGCACGGCCGGCGATGCCGAGCGTTCATCCGGCAAGCCGGACTCCGCGAACTACGCGCGCCTGATCGCGGGCAAAATAAAATCGCATACAATACTTCCGCCTCTGAACGAGATCGCAGGCAACCCCGGGGTCGAGTACGCCATCGAACTGCTGCCAGACGGTAGCTTGAAGAACGTCACCATGGTGCGCTCTTCCGGTGTCGACAAGTTCGACCAGGCCGTCCGGCGTGCCATCGATCGCGCGGCGCCGTTCCCGCCGGACCCGGCCACGGGCAAGGTGCCGCCGAGCCTGACGGTCACCCATCGTCCCAAGGACAATTGAATCGACGATCACGACATCAGATGAAACGACACTTCCTGAAGCTCCTCTCGATCGCCTTCCTCACGCCGCTCCTGCCCGCCCGCGCGCAACTGCGCGTCGAGATCTCCGGCGTCGGCGCCAACCGCATCCCCATCGCGATCGGGCAGTTCAGCGACGATCCGGCGGGTGCCAACCAGGTCAGCGGCATCCTCCGCGCCGACCTTGAACGCAGCGGGATCTTCAAGATCATCGGCAAGGCCGAGCCCGTGCGCGAAGCCGGCACGGTCAACGACTCGCTGTGGAAATCCCTCGGCGCCGACATGCTGATCGGCGGCAGCGTGCAGTCGGCCAGCGACGGGCGCACCGAGATCCGCTATCGGCTGCGCGACACGGTCAAGGGCACGGACTTCCCGGTGCTGTCGCTGACGGTGCGGCCGCAGTTCATCCGCTTTGCGGCCCACCGCATCGCCGACGACATCTTCGAGAAGCTGACCGGCATCCGCGGCGCCTTCGCGACGCGCATCACCTATGTGAGCCGCAGCGGTCCGGAGTACCGGCTCGAGGTCGCCGACTCCGACGGCGAGAACCCGTTCATTGCGCTGCGCTCCAGCGAGCCGGTGATCTCGCCGGTCTGGTCGCCGGATGGCAGCCGGGTCGCCTATGTGTCGTTCGAGAACAAGAAGCCGGTCGTGTACGTGCAGGAGCTCGCCAGCAACCACCGCCTCGCCGTCGCCAACTTCAAGGGCAGCAACTCGGCACCGGCCTGGTCGCCCGACGGGCTCCGGCTGGCGATCGCCCTGTCGCGCGAAGGCATCACGCAGATTTTCATGATCAATGCCGACGGCACTGACCTGCGCCGCCTCACCACCTCCAGCGCCATCGATACCGAACCCTGCTTCTCGCCCGATGGCCGAACCATCTATTTCACCAGCGACCGCAGCGGCGGCCCGCAAATCTACCGGATGAACGCCGACGGCGGCGATGTGCGTCGCGTGACGTTCAGCGGAAGCTACAACATCAGCCCGTCCATCTCGCCAGACGGTAGAATGCTTGCCTATATTTCACGGCGCGAAGGTCGCTTCCAGGTTCACGTACTCGATTTGGCAACTTCGCAGGAAACCCGCCTGTCGGACGGCCCGCGCGACGAGTCGCCGAGTTTCTCGCCGAACAGCCGCTACATCATGTACGCGAGCGACGCCGATGGTCGCGGAACGCTGTCGGTGGTGGCCGTGGATGGCGGCACGCGTTACAGCCTGAGTTCGAGGGCTTCGAGTATTCGTGAACCGGCTTGGGGGCCGTTCACGCGGTAAACACAGGAATAATTGCTTAATCTAACCAGGGAGAACCCAACCATGCGTGGACTGAAATCCGTCGCCAGTATCGCAGCCCTCGTGCTGCTGGCCGCCTGCTCGACCGTCAAGCTCGACGACCAGGCGCCGGTCGAGGATCGCGTCGCGAAATCGAATTCTGCTGCGTCGGGAGCCGCCTCGAGCGCCATCCCGGGCGCCGGTGCGAAGGCATCCAGCGCGAAGGATGCGGCAGCCAAGGAAGCGGCTGCGAAGGAGGCAGCTGCAAAGGAAGCGGCTGCGAAGGAAGCCGCCGCCCGCGAGGCCGCCGCACGTGATCCGCTGAACGACCCGGCCAACATCCTCTCGAAGCGCAGCGTGTACTTCGAGTTCGACAGCTTCTCGATCAAGGACGAATTCAAGTCCGTCGTCGAGGCGCATGGCAAATTCCTGGCCGGCAATCCGGAGCGCAAGGTCATCATCCAGGGCCATACCGATGAACGCGGTGGCAGCGAGTACAACCTCGCACTCGGCCAGAAGCGTGCCGAGGCGGTGCGCCGTGCACTGAGCCTGGCCGGCGCGCGCGACTCGCAGATGGAAGCCGTCTCGTTCGGCAAGGAAAAGCCGAAGGCCACCGGCAGCGGCGAAGAAGCGTGGGCACAAAACCGCCGCGCAGACATCGTCTACTGATCCGAGCGATGAAACTCAATTTCAAAGCGACCAGCGCCGCCGTCATGGCGGCGCTTTTTATTGGGGCTCCGATGAGTGCGCACGCGATCCTTCAGGACAACGAGGCGCGGACGAAGATCAACGAGATGCGCGGCCAGATCGCCGAACTCAACGCGCGCCTCGAGAGCAGGATTGCGGCGGCGCTTGCCCGCATCGAATCCAAGGCCGAGACCAAGAGCATGATGGATCTGGCCAGCGAGATCGAGAAGCTGCGCAGCGAGCTGGCGGGCCTGCGCGGACAGCTCGAGATCGTGTCGAATGAAATCGCCAACGCGCAAAAGCGCCAGCGCGATTTCTACGTCGACCTCGACCAGCGCCTGCGCGCGGTCGAGCAGAAGCAGGTGGCGCTCGAGAGCAAGACGGTCGAGCCGAAGGCTTCGGACCAAAAGGCCGCCGAGCAGCGTGCCGCCGCAGAGCAGAAGGCGGCCGAGCAGAAGGCATTGGATGCGGCGCTGGCGCAGTTCAAGTCCGGCGACTACAGCGGTGCGGCCGAATCGCTGACGACCTTCCTGCAGCGCCATCCGGACTCCGCGCTGGCTGCGCAAGCGCACCTCTGGCTCGGCAACAGCCACTTCGCGATGCTCGACTGTTCGAAGGCGATTCCGTCCTACCAGACAGTGATCTCGCGCTATCCAAACAGCCAGCGCGTGCCGGAAGCGATGCTGAACCTGGGCAGCTGCCAGCTCGACCTGAACGACCGGACAGCCGCGCGCGATACGCTGAACCAGCTGTTGAAGAAATTCCCGAACTCCAATGCTGCGTCGGCGGCGAAGGAAAGACTGTCGGAGTTGCGCTGAGCTGCCTTGCCTGCCGATGGCCGATGCATGCGCGCGAGACGCGAATACAGGAAGAAAAGCTCCCGGCGATGTTTGACAAACCCGAATTCGGCTGTATATAATCTTGGTCTTTCGGGTCGTTAGCTCAGTTGGTAGAGCAGCGGACTTTTAATCCGTTGGTCGCAGGTTCGAGTCCCGCACGGCCTACCAGAAACATCAAAGGGTTGCAGATTTCGGTCTGCAACCCTTTGTTCATTCAAGCGCCTGCGACGTACGTGATGTTCCGGGCCTGCCTGGCTGTGTCAAATGCGACGCCAATCCGAGCCGCTTTGCGCCGCTTTGCGCGACCGAATTCCGAGCCACTGCCTTTCCTGAATTCCACGGGATTCCCGCCTTCTTCGGCCTGCGCAAACGGTAACCATCTCACTTGATCTGCACGATGTGCGCGTGATGCAGAACTCTCCCTCCATGAAAAAATTCCACTTCCGATCGCCGCTGTCGGCCGGGGGATGACCGTTCCAAAATACCCGGCGCGATTCATCGCTTGCATCGAATTGAAAAGATATTGATAGTATGAAAATCAGATCAAAAAAAATCTTCCTTTGACCATGCAGACAGTTCGCAATGAGCTTCAAGATTATCCGAATAACTACGATACTCGGCGTTTGGAGACGGAAGCAACCGAGGCCGGCATTCCGCAATACCGCTGCCGTCAGGAGCCACGGGCCCTGGTTTCCTTTTGCATTACTTGCAAGGGTCGCCTGATCCATCTCCGCGAGACCCTGCCGCGCAACCTCGCATGGCACGAGGATGATCCGGACGTCGAGTTCGTCATCCTGAACTACAACTCTGACGACAACGTTGGAGAATGGATCAAGGACGCATACGGTGCGGAAATCGAGAGCGGCCGTGTGGTTCACTTCTTCAATCCCGAGCCCGCCTTGTTCCGCGCGAGCCACGCAAAAAATCAGGCCTTTCGACTGGCGCGCGGCATGATCCTGTGCAATCTCGACGCGGATAACTTTACCGGTCCGGGCTTTGCCGCCTATGTGCGGAAGCAGCTGCAGGCCTTTGACTTTCTCTCCGGCGGCGTCATCGAGCACGACCGAATCATTGCGACGAACGTCAGCGGCGTGGAGGGCCGCAATGCCCTGCCCCGGGAATTGTTCTGGACGCTGGGCGGCTTCGATGAGCATTTCAGCAATTGGGGATACGAGGACAGCAATCTTTCCGAAAGAATGATGGCGCTTGGCCTCGCGGGGGCAACGATCGACAACCACTATCTGTCATGCATCGACCATGACGATGAGCTTCGCACGCGCTTCTTCACCAACAAGGTAACCGGCCGCAATACAGGTCGGGCTTCCGGAAGCTGCAAGGAAAACCATGAGATTTGGCTCGCGAAAAAGGCCCGCGGCAGCTTGATCTGCACACCCGATCAATTTGGTTGCGGCACGGTGTACAAGAACTTCTCGAATGAACCTGTCGTTCTCGGATCACGGTGATGATCAAGGTTTCCGTGATCATTCCCTACTACGGCGAGCGCGCCGCCCTGGAGCGCTGCCTCGAAGCTCTGGGACGGCAGACCCTGGACAAGGATGCGATCGAAGTGATCGTCGTCAATAACCGGCCCGATCACAAGCTCACGCTCAGTGGCGGCCCTTCGCGCCTGAACATTACCGTCGTCGACGAGAAAAGTCCCGGTTCCTATGCCGCACGGAATCGTGGCGTTCAGGTCGCCCGAGGATACTGGCTGGCATTCACCGATGCCGACTGCATACCTGATGAGAAGTGGCTGGAAGCCGGCCTGCATCAAGCAGCCCGACAAGAGCCGCTGGGGGGTCATATCCTGCTCTTGATGAAGGACCCGCCCTCATGGCCCCAGAAATACGATGCCGCGTTCGGACTCAACCAGAAATCCTATGTCGAGAAGAGCGGCTTCGCAGCCACCGCCAACCTGATCGTGTCCAAGGCCACCATCGACAAGGTAGGGCCTTTTTCGTCACGCTTGCGCTCTGGCGGAGACTGGGAATGGTGCCTGCGTGCGTCGCGGGCCGATTGTCCCGTCGTCTACTGCGCAGAGGCCATCGTTCGCCATCCGGCACGGACGACATGGCGAGAGATCGTTCGCAAATCGCTGCGCGTGCAAGGTGGAATGTTTACGCTGGAAAGAGATTTCCGTATCAGGCTTGCCCCCGGCGCGCACCGTACCTGGGTCGATGCGTTTTATCCGAGACGCTATGTCGCCAAAATTCAGGCCTTGAAAACCTCGGGTGATCGATCCTGGCTTCGTCTTTATCTGCTTGCCTGCGTGGTCAACGCTCTTGCGGTCGCCGAGACCTGCCGCTTGCGTCTTGGCGGCACGCCATTGCGTTTGTAATGACCCGGCGGGTGTTTTCTTGCCGAGCGCCTGATGCGGGCGCCGGCCGTTGTAAAGCCAGCTCCAGCGCCGCCTCCGCCGTCTTGGCCTTGCCCGAACACGGAAGGGGCCAGCCACGCAATTCTCCCGTTTGGCCGTCATTCACTGACAGACTCCAGCCTGGCTTTCATCGAATGAAGCCCCGCATCAATCTTTTAAAAATTGATCACTGCATGCGGCATGTAGAATCCCTGACTCAAGATCAAGGCAAATCAGGGGCTGTGTGCACTCTGTGCAAACCATGCTCCCGGCGAAGCCAATAACCAGGAGACACATGCGATGAATGCACCAGCAAGACAATCTTGCCGCCCCGGTACCGGCAGGGAAGCTGTCCCGCTCGTCGATGCCCCACTGCAGAAAGCAGGCCAGCCATGATCCTCGGCGTCATTGCAGACGACCACACCGGCGCTACCGATGTGGCCAGCATGCTGGTGCGTTCCGGCTTGCGCACAGTACAGATCATCGGCGTGCCGCAGGCTTCAACGGATATCGGCGACGCCGATGCGGTGGATGCGGTGGTCATTGCGCTGAAGTCGCGCAACATCGATCCGGCCGACGCCATTGATCAATCGCTGTCCGCGTTGCGCTGGCTGCAGCAGCGCGGTGTGCAGCGCTTCTATTTCAAATACTGCTCGACCTTCGATTCCACGGATCGGGGAAACATCGGCCCGGTCGCCGATGCGCTGATGCAGGCGCTGGATACGCACTACACGATAGCCTGCCCCGCCTTCCCGGAAAACCAGCGCACGATCTTCAAGGGACACCTGTTCGTCGGCGATCAGCTGCTGTCGGATTCCGGCATGCGCAATCATCCGCTGACGCCGATGACGGATGCCAATCTGGTGCGCGTGCTGCAGCCGCAAACGAAATGCAAGGTCGGCCTGCTGAGCCATGTGCAGCTCGCCAAGGGCGAAGCAGCGCTGCGCGCGGTGGTCGAGCAGAAGCGCGCCGATGCTGCCGCGATGCCACCGGGCGTCATCGACATTGCCGACGCCATCACCAACCAGGACCTGATGATCCTCGGCGAAGCGCTGGCGGACCTGCCGCTGGTCACGGCCGGCTCCGGCCTTGCACTGGGCCTCGCCGCCGCCTACATCCGGCGCGGACTGGTCAAGGCCGATGCCCACGCTGCCCGACTGCCCGCCGCCGGCGGCAAGGCCGTCGTGATCTCGGGCTCCTGCTCGATCGCGACCAACGGACAGGTAAAGCACTGGCTCGCCGCCGGCAGGCCGGCGCTGCGCATCGAGCCGCGCGACATCGCCGCCGGCAAGCAGGTCGCAGCCAGCGCGCTCGCATGGCACGCGCAACAAAACCAGACCGGCCTGATCTACGCCACCTCGCCGCCTGACGAAGTCGCGCGGCTGCAAAAGGAATTCGGCGCCAATGCGCTGGGCGAGCAGATCGAGCACTGTTTCGCCGAGATCGCGCGCGGCCTGATCGCACAGGACGTGCGCCGCTTCGTGGTGGCCGGCGGAGAGACTTCCGGCGCCGTGGTGAATGCGCTGGGCGTGCAATTGCTGAAGATCGGCGACACCATCGATCCGGGCGTGCCATGGACCTCCGGCGTGGTCGGCCAGCCTTTGCTCGCGGCGCAGGCACCAGTCCTGCTCGCGCTGAAGTCGGGGAATTTCGGCACGGAAGATTTCTTCTCCAAGGCGCTGGCCATCACCGAAGGGGCATGATGATCGATGCATTGCGTGCCGAGATCTGCCGGGTAGGCAAATCACTGTTCGAGCGCGGCTATGCGCACTCGACGGCCGGCAACATCAGCGTCAGGACAGATGAGGGCTTCCTGATCACGCCCACTGATGCCTGCCTCGGCTTCCTCGAGCCGGCACAGATCGCGTTCGTCGACCTGCAGGGCCGGCAGACCAGCGGATCGCCGGCCAGCAAGACGCTGTCGCTGCACCAGGCGATCTACGCTGCCGATCCGCAAGCGCGCTGCGTGATCCACACGCATTCGACCCATCTGGTCGCACTGAGCCTGCAAGGCGTCTGGAACGCGCAGGACATCCTGCCGCCGATCACGCCGTACTACGTGATGAAAGTCGGCCATGTGCCGCTGGTGCCGTATCACCGGCCGGGCGACCCGCAGGTCGCTCAATGCGTGGCCGGCCTGATCGCGTCACAGGCCGCCGCCGGCAAGCCCTTGCGCGCGGTGATGATCGAGCGGCTGGGCCCGAACGTCTGGCACCAATCGCTGGCAGCTGCGATGGCGACCCTCGAAGAGCTGGAAGAGACGGCGAAGCTGTGGCTGCTGAGCCAGCGATCGGCGCCGCCGCTGACGGAGGCGCAGATCGATGAACTGCGCTCCCGCTTCAGCCTGCAATACTGAAAGCGGGAACCTGACTGATCGCCTTGCCGCCGCCAGCTTCTCCCGGCGGCGCACCTTCGATCAGAGCACGATGTCGGTTGCCGACAGCACGGACACACCGGTGAGCTCGATCACGAAATCGGCCAGTTCGTCACCATTGACGTCGCCGCTCAGCAGCGTATCGCCGCCCTCCTGCAGGACCACGAGCTGACCGGCGGTGCCGGTGAACTCGCTCACCCTCGCAAACGCCTGATTGCCGGCGACGGTGCTGTTTGCATCGATGCGGGACAGATTGATCTTGTCCTCGCCGCTGACAAAATCGGTGATCAGGTCGCGCGAGGCGGTGGCGACCTCGCCGGCCCGGGCATCGGCGAAGATGAAGCGATCCTTGCCGCCGGCGCCGGTCAACTCATCGACGCCGTCGGTCGCGACCAGCTTGTTCTTTCCATCGTCGCCGGTCTTCATCGTGGTCAGCCCGTAGACCGTCAACGTCGATGACACTTCGTTGGTCACAGCCAGCATGGCCTGGCCCGTCGGACTGGCAGCGGCCGACACATAGCTCAGACCTTCCGGCGACACATCGGCCCACTCGCGCGCATAAGTGACGAACTGGACATTCTTGATGTCGGTGACGTCGTAGACCATCACGCCGCCGCCGCCACGCTCAAGGCCCACGAAGACCAGCACACGACCGCCGATCGTCGCCGTCGTGATGCCTTCCGGCTCCGGGCCCTTGTCGTCGCTGCGGCCATCGTCAAACGCGCCCGTCTCCGGCTCGCCCGACACGAAGCTGCCCTGCGTGGCAATGAAGCGCTCGATGTGGTCGCCGCTGTCGAACACGATCTTGCCCTTGCTGTCGAGGATGGAGAACGAGCGCGCGCCGTAGGACAGGATCTGGTCGATATCGCCATCGCCGTCCGTGTCGCCGCTGATGTACTGGCCGACCGACGCGGGCTTGGGCGTATTCAGGCGACCGAGCGCGGTAGTGGCCTGCAGCGCCGCCGCATTGGGGAACTTGACCGGATCAAGGACCAGCGTCGACAGCCGCGCCTTTTCACCGGCCGCCATGAAATCGTCGCGGTCGTCGCCTTCGTTCGCGATGGCGTAAAAGCTGCGGCCGCCGGCGCTGAATGCGGTGATGGCGTCAGGCATGTACATCCCGAACACCGCCTTGTCGGAAACGGGGTTGTAGCCGCTGTCCTTGTCGCTGAAATCGGTCAGCAGGCCTTCGTATTTTTTCAGGCCCAGCGGAACGATCTTCGTGAATTTCTGCGTCGTCAGGTCGAGCAGCGCGACGGCATTCGCCTCCTGCAGCGTGACCATCGCCTGCTTGCCATTGGCCGACACGGCAATGTACTCCGGCTCGAGATCGAGACTGGCCGACTTGCCGTTGAAGATGCGCACACCGGCGGCGCGCAATGCGGCTTCCTGGCCGTCGAAGGCTGTGAAATCCAGCGTCGTCACCGTTGCCTGCGCAGCGCCGTTCGACACGTCGATGATGCTGACACCACCCTTCGCATCGAACTCGCCGTTCGCGCCGTCGCGCTCGCCTTCATTGGCAACGAGAATGCGCTTGCCGTCGGGCGTGAAGGTCAGCATGTCGGGCAATGCGCCGACGCTGACGGCCTTGATCAGCGCGCCCTCGCTGTCGAGCAGGAACACCTTGCCAGCCTCGGTCTTGGTGGCATTCGCGACCGCCACCGCCACCAGCCCGCCGTGGACGGCCACGCTGGTGATGCCGTTGCCGAACCCGCCGAAGGCATCGGTCGAGAAATCAATGACCGCGCCGGCCTCCAGCCCGGCCGGATCGTCCGCAGCGACGATCTGCAGCCCGACGGACGAGGTGACATAGAAATTCTTGCTGAGGGCATCGTAGGCCGAAATTTCTGCGCCGCCGAGCTCGATGCTGTCGAGTGCGGAAAGCGCCAGCTGCTGGTTGGCTTCGAGGGAAAGTGCCATGCGTGTCTCCTGTAGTTGAAGAGCGCATTCAACCAGTTAAATATTTCAGCCATATTCCGATCCGGTGACATGAAAATGTCGGTTCGGTTGCGTCGCCGGTGCACCGGTACCTCCGGCCCCGCCCGCCTTCCACTATGATGAATGCCAGTCCCATTTCCGGAAGTCATGGCGATGCCCTCCTCCCCCACGCTGCCCCGGCTCGGCAAGACGCTGACCCGCCCGATCGCCCGCCTGCGCGCCGTCTCCTGGCGCGACCTGCTGACCGTGCTGCTGCCCATCCTGCTGCTGACCATGGGCCTGGGCTGGCTGGCGGTCAAGCTGATCCGGCCCGCGCCGCCGAACCGCGTGGTGATCCTGTCAGGACCGCCCGACAGCAGCTACCGCAGCACGGCCGACCGCTATGCCAAGCTGATCGAGGCGCATGGCGTCAAGGTCGAGGTGCGCACCACCGATGGCTCGATCGAGAACCTGAAGGCGCTGCTCGACCCGAAGCAGGCGGTCGACGTCGGCTTCGTGCAGACCGGGCTGGCGGACGATGAGAAAGCGCCCGGACTGGTGTCGCTCGGCACGCTGTATGTGCAGCCGATCATGGTGTTCTATCGCGGCAAACGCGACATCGAGCGGCTGACGCAGCTGAAGGGCCGGCGCCGCGCGATCGGCCCGGACGGCAGCGGCACCGCCGTGCTGGCGCGCCGCATGCTCGCCGAAAATGGCATGGACAAGGGCGAGGCAAGCCTGCTCGACCTCGACGGCGACGATGCGATGGCAGCGCTCACCGCCGGCAAGCTCGACGCCATCTTCATCACCGGCGAGCAGCTGCGCGGCCGCAAGACGCGCGAACTGATGAAGGTGCCGGGCATCCGGCTGATGAGCTTTCGGCAGGCCGACGGCTACCTGCGCCGCATCCGCTTCCTGTCGCGCCTGACTGCGCCCGAAGGCAGCTTCGACCTCGGCATGAACCTGCCGCCGAAGGACACCGAGCTGGTCGGTACGCCGGTCGAGCTGATTGCGCGCGAGGGCCTGCATCCGGCCATCTCGGACCTGCTGATCGCGGCCGCGCGCGAAGTGCACGGCAAGTCCGGCATGTTCCGCAAGACCGGCGAATTCCCGGCCGCCATCGAACACGACATACCGCTGAGCGAAGAGGCGCGACGCTACTACACGTCCGGCTCGCCCTTCCTGTACAAGCGGCTGCCGTTCTGGATGGCCAGCCTGGTCGACCGCATCCTGCTGGTGGTGCTGCCGCTGCTGATCGTGGTGGTGCCGGCCTCGCGTCTGGTCGCGCCGCTGTATCGCTGGCGCATGCGCTCGCGCATCTATCGCTGGTACGGCGCGCTGATGATGATCGAGCGCGACATGATGGGGCCGGTCGCCGACGGCGATCGCGATGCGCTGCGCCGGCGCCTCGACGAAATCCAGGATGCGGTCAGCAACCTGCAGCTGCCGCTGGCCTTCGCCGACCAGCTCTACGTGCTGCGCGAACACGTCGGGCTGGTGCGCGCGCGCTTCGATGCGCAGCCGCGCCCGGCTGCCGAGGTCAGTAGCGCGTGATCAGCACCACGCGGAAATTGCGCGGCTCCATCGGATGGAACACGCGGCCGGACAGGCCCGAGACGCCGTTGAAGGTGTACGAGTCGTTGTAGTAGTCGATCGCGGACTGTTTGCTGTCCAGCAGGTTGAAGCCCAGCAGTTCGACCGAGGTCTTCTCGTCGACGCGATAGCGCAGCCGGCCATTGAACGTGGTGGTCGCGTCCGACCGCACCGAATTGTCCTCGGTCAGCGGGCGCGGCCCGAAATGCCGCAGCTGCAGCGCACCGCTCCACTTGCCGCCGTCATCGACAATCATCGCCACCGACGCGACGCCCTCGACTGCGCCGGCGATGTAGCGTCCGTCGCCGCCGTCGTCGCGGAAGCGCGCGCGCGCGAACGCGAAGTCGGCATCCAGCGTCAGCCAGCGATTGACCTTGTAGTAGTTGTTGAATTCCCAGCCGACGCGGCGGCTGCGCCGTCCCGAGTCTTCGGTGCGGCCTTCGTCGCCGATGTAGACGATCTCGGAAGCGCTGTCGAGCTGGAACAGCGCCAGCGTGGTCTGCAGGCCCGGCACGAGCTCGGTGCGCAATCCGAGTTCCTGCCCGAAGGTGCGCACCAGGCCGTTCGCGCGCGGGCCGCTGCCGATGGTGACGCCGCGCGCATCGTTCGAGTGGTAGCCGTTGCCGAGGCTGTAGTAATACTCGGTCTGACGCCATGGCCCGAACACCAGGTTCAGCTTCGGGCTGGCGATGAAGTCGGACACGCCGTCGGTATTGGCCGGGTCGGACAGGCCGACATTGCGGAAGCGGAACCAGTCGCCGCGCAGGCCGGCGACGGTGCGGAACCACTCGTTCCAGTGCACATGCCCTTCCGCATACACGCCCGCGCTGGACTGCGTGACATGGTCGCGCCGGCAGCCGCCGCCGGGAATCAGGCAGTCGGCATTCGGCTCGCGCGCGGTGGTGCTGCCGAGCGCGTTGAAGACATTGTCGTTCTGCAGCTGCGCGCCGAGCGTCGCATACGCCTCCTTGCCGATGCCATTGATGGTCCAGGTGTGCGACGCATTCAGGCCGGCGGTGACGCGGCTGTCGCGCTGGTTGAACTGGCTGGACGGCGCGTATTCGAAGTTCGAGTACAGGTCGAGGTGGTTCTGTATCAGGTAGGCCTGCAGCAGCGTGTTGCCGGATGCGTCAGACTGGCGCCATTCGCCGGACAGGCTGTAGCGGCTGGCTTTCGCGCCGCTGCTCGGGTCCATTGAATCCCAGCGCGAGATCAGGCCCTGCTTGTATTCATTCCACGGTATCTGGTCGGTCGCGCGCCACTGGCCGCTGTAGGCCATCGCGGTCAACGAGAATCCGTTGGCCTGGCTGCCTTCGCTGTAGCGCAGCACGCCATTGAGCTTGCGGTAGTTGTCCTCGTGCGTCCACGGCCCGTCATGATGCGACAGCTCGAGCGCATACAGCAGCCGGCCGTTCAGCAGCTTCGGCGAATCGGCCAGCAGCACGCGCGCATGGCCAAGCTGTCCGACGCCGATGCTGGCGATGCCCTTCTCCAGCGTGTCGCCGTAGTAGATCGCCGCCGAACCCGCGTTCGCGAAATCGCCGTCGGCCGCGTAATACGGTCCCTTGCGGTAGTACAGCGACGAGATCAGTTCGGGGATCAGCGGATTCAGGTCGGCCCAGCCCTGCCCGTGCGCATGGCTGCGCTGGTTGATCGGCATGCCGTCCAGCGTGAGCTTGATGTCGAGTCCGTGGTCGAGGTTGAAGCCGCGCAGGAAATACTGGTTCGCCTTGCCGTCGCCGCTGTGCTGGCTGACGATCAGCCCCGGCATCACCTCCAGCACCTCGCCGGTGCGGGCGACCACGCGGTTGGCGATCTGCTCAGGCCCGGCTGCGCCTTCGCTGGCGGCGTCGGCGACGCCAAGCAGGCTGTAGCGCGATGCCTCGACCTCGACCTGGGGCAGGCTGCGGATGTCATCGGCCTGCGCGGGCAGGCACAGCGACAGCGCGACGGCACTGGCGAGCGGAGCAAGGCGGGCGGGGCTGCGCAGCGCCGGGCGAAGCTTCGCCGGCGCGTTCGGCTGTTCTGGCATGACGGTTTTCTTGTTGTATGAAGAATTATTGAAAACTTCACACCGGATAATAGCGACATTGATTCGCCGTGGACACTTTTAAAATCTCAAAGCGCCCTATCGCTTCGGCCGCAGGTGCGAATGCGCGAGGCCGTGGCCGTCGTCATGGCGATGGCGTCCCGCACCGGTCTCGGCGGCGATCAGGTTGATCGCGCCGTGCCGCACGCCGGACTGCGCGATGGTCTGCTGCGCGAACTGCTGCACTGCAAAAGTCCGCCCCTGCAGGAATACCGCCTCGAGGCAATGATGATGGTCGAGGTGCGCGTGCATGGTCGCGGTGACGAGATCATGGTGCTCATGCTGCGCCGACATCAGCCGGTCGGACAGCGCCTTCTCGTGGTGGTTGTAAACGTAGCTGACGACCGCCACGCTGAACGCCGATGCATACCGCGCCGCCTGCTGCGACTCCAGCGCCTGGCGGATCAGGTCGCGCACCGCCTCCGAACGGCTGCCGTAGCCTTTGCTGGCGATCATCTGGTCAAATTCGTGCGCGAGCGGATCGTCGAGCGAGATGGTGAAGCGTTCCATGGCGGGCGATGAGAGTAGCGGACAGCGGACGATCATACGCGAGCGCCCGAGCGCAAAATTATTTCCCGATGACAAGTTCTAAAAATTTGATTTACACTGGCCGCTGGCTTGTCGTCTGGCTGCGCCCGCGTCGGCGCGGAGGCAAGGCTCGCATCACTGCCGATGCACGTGGCACCGTGGCTTTAGGTAACTGCTGTTAATACCCCCGTTAACAATAATTATCCGGAGTAGATCATGCGCTTTTCTCTTGCGCTGCCGGGCCTTGTGCTCGCAGCCTGCTTCACCCATCCGGCATTCGCCGACACCACCGACGCCAAGACCCAGAGCGTGGTCGAAATCACCAAGAAGGGCGCTCATTGCGAGCAGGACCCGAACTGCTTCAACCGCTACCATCCGAACATCAAGCCGGTGGCGCGCGCGAAGCCGGGCGACCTGATCGTCATGCACACCCGCGATGCGCTCGACTCGAACCTGAACATCAACTCGAAGCCGAAGGACGTCACCGCGATCGACCTGAACCTCGTGCATCCGATGACGGGCCCGGTCTATATCGAGGGCGCCAAGCGCGGCGACGTGCTGGCCGTCACGCTGGTCGACATCAAGCCCGACGAGTATGGCTACACCACCATCGTGCCGGGCTTCGGCTTCCTCGCCGACAAGTACACCGAGCCCTTCGTCGCCAACTGGAAGCTGAACCGCATGGAAGCCGTGTCCGACCAGGTGCCGGGCGTGCGCATCCCGATGAACGGCTTCATGGGCTCGGTCGGCGTGCTGCCTGGCGAACCGGAAGTGAAGAAGTGGCTGGAGCGCGAAGGCCAGCTGGCGAAGGCCGGCGGCGTCGCGCTGCCGCCGGAGCCGACCGGCGCACGGCCGCCGGAGGTCTGCGGCCCGAAGGGCAGCAACAAGGACCACTGCCTGCGCACCATCCCGCCGCGCGAAAACGGCGGCAACATGGACGTCAAGCAGATGGTCGAAGGCACCACGCTGCTGCTGCCCTGCTTCATCGACGGCTGCGGCTTCTTCATCGGCGACGTGCACTATGCGCAGGGTGACGGCGAGGTCGCCGGCACCGCGATCGAGATGGGCGCGACCGTGACGGTGAAGACCGCGATCCGCCCGGGCATGGCCTCGGTCGTCAAGCAGCCGATGTTCGAGGGCGGCTCGCAGCTGAAGAAGCTGGAGCCGGACCGCTTCCACGCCGTGGTCGGCTATCCGTTCAAGGAAGCCGGCGAAGTGCCGCCGCAGTGGAGCTATCTCGACAGCGAGAAGATCAAGCCGCTGACGCAGCTGTCGAATGACGTCACGATGGCCGCGCGCAATTCGCTGCTGAACATGATCGACTGGCTGCAGAGCCAGAAAGGCCTGACGAAGGAACAGGCGTATGTGGTGACCAGCGTCGCCTGCGACCTGCGCATCAGCAACGTGGTGGACGTGCCGAACTACGCGGTCACGACCATCTGCCCGCTCGAGATCTTCGACAAGTAAGCCCGCCACAGGCTGAAGTCCGGTCCACACGAAGAGCGAGGCGCCTGCCTCGCTCTTCTTTTTGCATGCATCGATGAACAGACGAACTTTGCTGCGCGCCTGCGCGGCGCTGCTGGCCGGATGGCCGCTGGCGCCGGCGCTGGCACACACGCCCTACCGGCAGTGGGACATCTTCCGCCGCCGCTATCTTCAGGTACTCACTTCGCGCAGCGACCTCGCCGGCGACGCCGTCGGCGATGCATGGGTCGCGCTGCTGCTGCGCCGGCTGCCGCTGTCGCGCGCGATTGTCAGCCGCGCACGCGACATGACCCGCGTCGCCAGCCTGATGAAGACCGACCAGGCGCGGCTGGCCGTGCTGTCGCACGACGACGCGCGGCAGCTGGCGCGCGGGCTGCCGCCTTATGAAGATTTTGCGCCGATGCCGCTGCAGGTGCTGCTCGCCAACGGCACCCACCTGCTGGCAGCCCGCGAGAACCTGCCGCTGCACCATGCGTACGCGATCACGTCGGCGCTGCTGGAAGACGGCGCATCGACCGGGCTGGCGGTGCCGCTCGACGGCCTGCACGGCCTGGCCGTGCACCCGGGCGCGCGGGCGGCTGCGCTCGGCGAGAAAATCGAGCCACCGGCAGCGGAAGCGGCATGAGGGCGTGGGCCTGTAACGCAGCGCTGCTGGCCGCGCTCTTTGCCTGCCCTGCCGGCGCGCATGACGCCATCGGCGCCGACGCGCGCCAGGCCTATCTGCAAAAGCTCGAGCGCCTGCAGCGCAGCGCGCAATCCGGCGCGAATGCCGCCGCGCGCGCGGCCGCGTGGGTCGAGGCGGGCCGCACGCTCGACGAAATACGCACGCTGCTCAATGAAGACATTGCCAGCCACGGCCGCACGCAGGGGCTGGAGACCTCGATCCTGGTCGGCCAGCTGAACGCCACGCCGTGGCGCCTGCAGGTGTCGCCGCAGACCCGGCTGTACCTCGCCAATCAGCGGCCCTACCGCGACGCGCTTGCGCTTGATGCGCGCGGCCCGAATGCGCCGCTGGCGCGCTTCATGCTCCTGAAAAACCACTTCTACGACAGCTTCACCGAGCATCCGCTGAAGCCGATCGGGCAGGACAAGGCAACGCTGGCGGAAATGATCGATCACGGCGAATGGCTCAGGAATCCGCGCCATGCGGCCGCCGATCCGGCGATCGACAGCGAGGAAGTGCATTTCATCCTCGCGATCCACTACCTGCAGGCGCGCGATGCGGGCACGCTGCCGGCGGCGACCTGCACCGCGCGGTTCAGTGAATTGCTCGGTGTCTTCCGCAAGCGCTGGCCTTCCAGCCTGAAGCTGGCGACGCTGGAGGCGCTGGCCCCATGAACTGGCGGCTGCTGGCGCTGCTGCTGCTGTGGCCGTGGGCCGCGCTGGCGCACCAGACCGGCAACAGCTACCTGCGCATCGACCACGGCACGGCGGCGCTGTCGGTACAGATCGAGTTTCCGGTGAAGGACCTCGGCGCGCTGCTGCAGGATCCGTCGCTGGGCGCTGCGCCGACGCGCGAGCAGCTGGCGCAGCAGCAGCAGCCGCTGGCGCGCGCCATCGCCGACTCGCTGGCGGTCAGCGCCGGCGGCCGCCCGGTGGCGCTGGCCTTCACGTCGCAGCAGGTAGCGCTGCGCAACGACGGCCTGTATGTGCGGCAGCATCATCTCGCGCCCGCGCTGCCGCCGGATACCGCGGCGATCGTCGTGCGCTATGGCTTCTTCAACGACAGCGACCGCATCGCGCGCGCCTTCGTGCAGCTGGCGGCGAACGGAGAAACGCGCTCCCATGTATTCGACCCGCGCCATGCGACGCAGCGGCTGCCGCTGCGCGATGAGTCGCTGGCCGATGCGCTGTGGACCTATGCGCGCGAGGGCACGCTGCACATCTGGAGCGGCGCCGACCACCTGCTGTTCCTGCTGTGCCTGCTGCTGCCGGGACTGTCGCTGGTGGCCGCCGGCATGCGCGCGGCGGCGATGCATGCGCTGAAGGTTGTCACCGCCTTCACGGTCTCGCATTCGCTGACGCTGGCCGCTGCGGCGCTGGACTGGATCGTGCTGCCGGCCGCGCCGGTCGAAGTCGCGATCGCCGCATCGATCGTGGTGGCCGCGCTGCTGGCGCTGCGCGACGGCAATCCGCAGCGGCAATGGCAGCTGGCGCTCGGCTTCGGACTGGTACACGGGCTGGGCTTTGCGAGCGGCCTGCGCGAACTCGGCCTGTCGTCCGACCATCTGCTGGCCAGCCTGCTGGCGTTCAATGCCGGCGTCGAATTCGGCCAGCTCGTCGTCGTGCTGGCAGCCGGCCTGCTGGTGCTGCCCTTGCTCGGCTCGGCGCTGGCGCGCTCGCGCCTGCGGCGCTGGGGGGCGCTGGCCAACCTCGTGCTGGCCAGCGTGTGGCTGGTCGAGCGCCTCGCGTGAGGGCGTCGAGTGCGGGGCGCTGCGCCGGCCGGAAATCGTTATAGCATCGCGGCATGGACGACATGACGACAGACCCCGCCTCCCCTAACGTGCTGGTGCTCGGCGCCGGCATCGTCGGCATCGCACTCGCACTGCAATTGCAGGCCTGCGGCCGCCGCGTCGTGCTGCTCGACCGTGGCGACCCCGGCGCGGCGACCAGCTTCGGCAACGCCGGCCTGATCGAGCGCTCTTCCGTTTTCCCCTACGCCTTCCCGCGTGACTGGCGCACGCTGCTCGACCATGCGCTGCAACGCAGGCCGGCGGCGCGCTATCACTGGCGCGCGTTGCCCCATATCGCGCGCTGGCTGCTGTCCTACTGGCGCCATTCGTCGGAAGAACTGTATCCGGCCGCGATCGCCGGCGCGCTGCCGCTGGTCGAGCGCAGCTGGTCCGAACATGCGCCGCTGATCGAGGCGGCCGGCGCCGCCGGGCTGGTCAACGAGCTCGGCTGGATCAAGGTGTTCCGCACCGAGGCCAGCCGCGCCGAGGCGCTCGACCTCGCCGCGCGCAGCCTTGGCTACGGGCTGCGCGTGAACGTGCTGTCGCGCGAGGCGCTGCGCGAGCGCGAACCGGCGCTGGGCGACGGCGTCACGGGCGGCGTGCATTATCCGGATTCGCGCCAGATACGCGACCCGCAGGCGCTGTCGCTGGCCTATCTCGAACTGTTCCGGCAACGCGGCGGCCGCTTCGTGCACGGCGATGCGCGCAGCCTGCGGCGCGAGGGTGCGCTGTGGATGGCCGACGCCAACGGACAGCGGATAGCCGCGCGCGATGCAGTGATCGCGCTCGGCCCCTGGGGCGCGGACTTCGCTCGGCAGCTGGGCTACCGGCCGGTGACGGGCGTCAAGCGCGGCTACCATCGTCACTTCGCATCGGGCACGCACGGCTTGCGCCATGTGATCGTCGATGTCGATTACGGTTATGCGCTGGCACCGATGGAGCGCGGCGTCAGGCTGACCACCGGCGCGGAATTCGCGCTGCGCGATGCGCCGTGCACGCCGGTGCAGCTGCAACAGCTGGAGCCGGTAGCGCGCCGGCTGGCCGGCATCGGCGCGGCAGTCGACGGCGACACCTGGATGGGATCGCGCCCATGTACCGCGGACATGCTGCCCGTCCTCGGGCCGGCGCCGCGGCATCCCGGGCTCTGGTTCTGCTTCGGCCATGCGCATCACGGCCTGACGCTGTCGGCGTCCGGCGGCCTCCTGCTGGCCGAGATGATCTGCGGCCGCGCGCCTTTCACCGATCCGGCGCCTTACCGCATCGACCGCTTCTGAGCTTCCGAGGCTGCGCTCACTGCGCGCGGATCAGCCTGGCTGCCTCGTCCGCCGGCATCGAGCGGCCGTGCAGGTAGCCCTGGAACTCGTCGCAGCCCCAGGACGCCAGTCGCTGCTGCTGCGATCGGTTTTCAATGCCCTCGGCGATCACGCCCAGCTTCAGGTTCTTGCCCAGCGAAATGATCGACTGCACGACCGTATTGTCGTCGCTGTCGTGGTCCATGGACTGTACGAAGGACTGGTCGATCTTCAGGTGGTCCAGCGGCAGGCGCTGCAGCAGCGACAGTGATGAATAGCCGGTGCCGAAATCGTCGAGCGCAAAGCGCACGCCGAGCGCGCGCAGCTCCTGCATCTTCGCGATGCTGCCCTCGACGTCGTGCAGCAGCATGCTCTCGGTCAGCTCGAGGCTCAGCGACGCCGCCGGCACGCCGCTGGCCTGCAGCGCGGCGCGCACATCACCAACGAAGTCCGGACTGTGCAACTGCCTCGGGCTGACATTGATCGAGGTTCGCACTTCCGGCAGTCCCGCCGCCAGCCATCCGGCCAGCTGCGCGCAGGCGCTCTGCAGCACCCAGCGCCCAAGCGGCAGGATCAGGCCGCTTTCCTCGCAGGCACCGATGAATTCGTCAGGAAACACCAGCCCGCGCTGCGGATGGTGCCAGCGCAGCAGCACCTCCATGCCGGCCAGGCGACCGTCGCGCGTCCATTGCGGCTGGTAATGCAGCACGAACTCATGCTGCAGCGACGCACGCCGCAAGTCGGACTCCAGCGTCGCGCGCTGCATCACCAGCTGCTGCATGCGCGGATCGAAGAAGCGCACCGAGTTGCGGCCGGACTGCTTGGCCTCGTACATCGCGAGATCGGCCTGCTTGAGCAGCTCGTCGGTCGCCGGCAGCTTGCCATCGAAGACGGTGACGCCGATGCTGGCGGTGCAGTCGTGCATCGCATGACCCAGGTCGAACGGCCGGGTGAAACCGGCCAGCATTTTTTTTGCGAGCGATTCGGCCTGCAGCGCAGCCATCGCCGGGTCGTTGCCGAGTTCCTCGAGCAGCACCACGAATTCATCGCCGCCGACCCGCGCCACGGTGTCGAGCCCGCGCAAGCTGTCGGCAAGGCGGCGGCCGACCTGCTGCAGCAGCCGGTCGCCGGCATCATGACCGAACGCATCGTTGAGCGTCTTGAAATTGTCGAGGTCGATGAACATCAGCGCGCTGTGATGATGATGGCGACGGCACGCCGCCATCGCATGCTGCAGCCGATCCAGCAGCGCGACCCGGTTCGGCAGCCCGGTCAGCTGGTCATGGAAGGCCAGCTGGTGGATGCGCTTCTCGTCCGCGCGCCGCTGCGCTTCCATCTCCACCTGCTGCGACACGTCGCGCAGGCAGCCGACCATCCGCTGCGGGCGGCCGCGGCCATCGCGCACCACATGCGCGCGATCCTCCACCCAGGCCCAGCTGCCGTCGCCGCGGCGCAGCCGGAAAATCGACGACCAGTCGGCCGTGGCGGACGCGAGCGTCGCGGCGACCTCGCGCTCGACCCGCGCACGGTCGTCCGGATGCACCAGCTCCAGCGCGTCGCGCTGCCGGCAGGCCGCCTTGCGATGCCCCAGCAGATGAAACATGCGCTCGCCCCACCAGATGCTGTCGGCAGTGACGTCCCACTCCCACAGCGCGTCCGAGGTCAGCTGCGCGACCAGCCGGAAGCGCTCGTTCGAGCGATGCGCGGCGCGCTCGATCTCGCGAAACTCACTGACATCCTGCACCACCCCGACCAGCCGCGTGACAGTCACGCTGCCGGGGCGTATCTCCGGACTGGCCAGCCAGCGCAGGTGCAGCTGCAGGTCGCCCGACTGCACCGCGCATTCGATGTCCATCGGCACGCCGGAGGCGAAGCAGCCCGCCAGCGCCGCCTTCCAGTCATCGCGGCAATCGGGGGCGATCTGGCCCGCCATTGCATCGATGGTGAGGCTTTCGCCCGGCGCATGGCCGAGCAGGCTGAGGGCTTCGTCGGAGTGCTCGATGATCTCGCTGCCGGCCTGCAACTGCCAGTAGCCGATGCGGGCGACGTCGGCGCTCAGCTGCAGCAGCACCGAGCGGTTCTGCGCCTGCCCGCCGAGCAGGTGCTGCACCATCAGTTGCCGGCGGCGCAGCTCCAGCGTCACCATCGCCAGGGTCGCGAGCGTCTGCAACTGGTCGCGCTTTTTCGGGGTCAGCGCGCGCGGCTGGTTGTCGAGCACGGCCAGCATGCCCAGCACCTGGCCGCCCTGCGTGCGCAGCGGATAGCCGGCATAGAAGCGCAGCGACGCGTCGCCGGTGACCATCGGGTTATTGCGGTACAGCGGATCGCTCAAGGCGTCCGCCACCTGATAGAAGCCCGGCTGCCGTATGCCGTGCGTGCAGAAAGCCATCGACAGGTCCATCTCCTGGATGCTGAGGCCCCAGGTGGCCTTGAACCACAGCCGGTGCTCATCGATGATGCTGATGGCCGCCATCGGCGTTTCGCACAGCTCGGCGGCCAGCTTGACCAGCCGGTCGAATTCGACCTCGCGCGGCGTATCGACGATGGAAAACGCGCGCAGCGCCGCCAGCCGCTGCGTTTCCAGCAAGGGTTGCGCAGGGCCGCAGGGAGACAGCGCGTTGTCAGGCATGGTGCGGCATTCAATGAAAACAACGCCGGACGACATGCCGGCGGCCGTGAAGTCATTTGACCGCGAAAGTCCGGCGTCTTCGGCGCCGGGACTTTGATCTGGCGCTAATCCAGTTTCTCGATGCGCGTGATCACGAACTGTCCGTTGCGCCTGTCCGGCACGAAACGCACGCGGTCGCCGACCGCGATGGCGTCAAGCATCGCCGGCTCGGCAACCCGGAAGGCCATCGTCATGCCGGCCATGTCGAACTTGCGGATCGCCTCGTGCTTCAGGGTCAGCTTGCCGGCCGCCTTGTCGACTTTTTTCACTTCGGCATGGACGAACTCGTCGGCCGACTGCTGCTTGCCGGCCGCCGGCGGATGCTCCTTCGCACCATGGTGATCGGCCGTCGCCGGCAGCGTTGCCGCGAGCAGCGACAAGGCCAGCAGCGATGCAAGCGACGCCCGCTGCATTGATGCTACGTCGCGCTGTTTCATGAGTTTCTGCTTTTCCATTTCCTTCCTCCTCTTGCTGGTCAGTGATTGCCATCGTGCGCATGCGGCTTGCGCGCCTTCAGTGCTCCTTGCGTCTGCGCGGCCGGCATCGCCTGCCCGCCGGACGAATCGCTGCGTACCGGCGGCGGCAACTCGCCGGTCCATTCCCATGCGACCGTGCCCGGCGGATGCGCATACCAGCCGGGGTCGCTGTGGTCGCCCGGCTTCTGGTCGGCGCGTACCTTGATGACGGTGAACATGCCGCCCATCTCGACGCTGCCGAACGGGCCGTCGCCGGTCATCATCGGCAGGGTGTTTTCGGGCAGCGGCATTTCCATGGTCGCCATGTCGCCCATGCCCTTGTCGCCCATCACCATGTAATCCGGCACCAGCCGGTTGATCTTCTCGGCGACGCCGCGATGGTCAACACCGATCATGGTCGGCACGTTGTGTCCCATCGCGTTCATCGTGTGATGCGACTTGTGGCAATGCAGCGACCAGTCGCCCGGCTCGGTCGCGTCGAACTCGAGCGCGCGCATCTGGCCGACGCCGATGTCGACCGTCACCTCGGGCCAGCGCGAGCCCGGCGGCGTCCAGCCGCCGTCGGTGCCGGTGACCTCGAACTCATGGCCGTGCATGTGGATCGGGTGGTTCGTCATCGTCAGGTTGCCGACACGGATGCGCACGCGGTCGCCGAGCCGCACCTTCATGGAATCGATGCCCGGGAAGACACGGCTGTTGAAGCCCCACAGGTTGAAGTCGAGCATGGTATTAACCTTCGGCGTCGCGCTGCCCGGCTCGATGTCGAAGCTGTTCAGCAGGAACACGTAATCGCGATCCACGCGCATGAAATCCGGATCTTTCGGATGCGTGACCCAGAAGCCGTACATGCCCATCGCCATCTGCACCATCTCGTCGGAATGCGGGTGATACATGAAGGTGCCGGCGCGGCGTGCGTCGAATTCGTACACGAAGGTCTTGCCGGGCGGGATGGATGGCTGCGTCAGGCCGGTCACGCCATCCATGCCGTTCGGCAGCCGCTGCCCGTGCCAATGCACGCTGTGCGGCTCGGGCAGCCGGTTGGTCACGAAGATGCGCACGCGGTCGCCTTCGACCACCTCGATCGTCGGGCCCGGCGATTGCCCGTTGTAACCCCACAGCTTGGCCTTCATGCCGGGTGCGAACTCGCGCACCACCGGCTCGGCCACCAGATGAAATTCCTTGACGCCGTCCTTCATCCGCCACGGCAGCGACCAACCGTTGAGCGTCACCACGGGATGAAACGGCCGGCCGCTCGGCGGCAGCGGCGGCGGCACGGTGGCCGGCCCGCTGGCCACCGCAATTTCCGGCAATGAGGCCGCCGCGACGCGGCTGACGAGGCCGGCACCGAGCGCGGCGACGCCGGCCTGCATGAAAAATTCCCTGCGCGAGACCATGTTCGTCTCTCCTTGTTCAATGGGCGGCCGCAGCCGCGGCGGGCTGCGGCGCGGTGGCCGAAGGCAGTACCGCGAAGGTGCTGCCGCCATGGATGGCAAACTGCAGATCGCTGTCGGCGATCCAGAAATCGCGCTGCGCATCGATGGCCGCATTCACGCTGGCGATCTGCGCGCGCGCATCGGCGAGCAACTCGAACACGCTCGCGAGCATGCCGTTGTAGCGCAGCAGCGTCTCGTCGGACATCTTCTTCCGAAGCGGCACGATCTCGTCGCGATAGCGGCGCGCGACCTCGTACTGCGAGCGCAGCAGCGAATGCCCCTCACGCACCTCCGAACGCGCCTGCACCGCGACGTCGGCGGTGCGCTGCAGCGCGCGCAGGTAGGTGGCCTCGGCGCGGCGCACGCGCGCGCTGCCCCAGTCGAACAGCGGCAGCGACAGCTCGACCTCGTAGCCGTTCGCGCGTTCGTCGCCGCTCTGGCTGCTGTTCTGGTAGCCGACCTCGAGCACATTGACGAAGCGCGTGGTGCGGGTCAGCCCGAGCGTGCGCGCGGTGAACTGCGTGTCGAGCGTGGCCAGCTGCACGTCGAGCCGCTGCGCCAGCGCCAGCTGCTCGACCTGCTGCGGCGGCTGCAACTGCACCGGCAGCACCGGCAGGCGCGCGGGCAGGCGCAGCGCGGGATCGTCGGCCGGCAGCCCGAGCAGGCGGATCAGCCGCTCGCGCGCGGCGGCGGTCGCATGTTCGGCGCGCAACAGCTGCGCGCTGACTTCGGCATGGAATACCTGCTCGCGCGCCTCATCCAGTCGACTCCAGTTGCCCACTGCGGCCATGCGCTTGCCGAGTTCCGCGCTGGCTTGCGCGGCCAGTTCGGCCTGCCGCAGGTATTCGAGCGACTGCGCGGCGGCAACCGCCTGGTACCACGCGCGGCGCGTGTCGGCGGCAAGACGCACGACCTGCAGCCCCGCCTGCAGCTGCGCGCCCTGGAAGCGCTGCTGCTCGATCGCGCGGCGCAGCGGCAGTGTCAGCAGGCCGCCGAGGTCGAACATCACCGAGCGCTCGATCTCGACCGAGCCATTGCCGCCCAGCCGCCCGAAGGAAAAGCGCGGATTGCGCAACAGGCCGGCCTGCACCAGGTCGGCCTCGGCGATGCCGAGTTCGGCCAGCGCGGCCTGCAGCCGCTTGTTGTTCAGCAGCGCGACCTGCACCGCCGAGTCGACGGTCAGCGGTTCGGCCAGCAGCGCGGACACGCGCTCGCGGGTTTGCGGTCGTTCGCGATCGACCGCATGACCGACGCGCTCGCGGCTGAGCGCGCCGACACGGTCGACGCCACCGTCCGGAGAAAAGCTCGCACAGCCGGCGAGCAGGGCCAGCAGCGATGCTGCGGCCGGAATCGATAATCTGGGGAACATGCGTCACCTCAAAGCCGGTTTCGGTACGGGACGAAGCCCGCACGCGGGATGCGGCGCGCCACCGAGGCTGCGCCGCGTCGGGATCAGGCGATGGAGTGTCTGGGTGGCCGCTCGGGGCCGTCGGTCAGGAACGCCGGTGCCGGCGCACTTTGGGGAAGGAAAGAGGCCCGGGCCACGGCCGGGACAAAGTCGGCCGTCAGCACCGGCGGCGGCGCCGAGGCTGCCAGCAGGCAGCATTTTGCGCAATCGATGCAACCGGCCTTCGCATGCACGGACTGATGGGAAGACGCCTTGCCGTGATCCGTCTGCCCGTGGGCTGCGGGATCGTGATGATTGGCGGCGCGGTGCGCAACGTGATGCGCCATCGCGGTCGCGCGCGCCAGCGTCGCGCCGGCCTGCAGCGGCAGCAGCAGGCACAGCAGCAACGCGATCACGGTACGGATGACGGTGTTGAATTTCATACCGACAATGTAACGCCGTTCGGGCAGCAGAGGCAAGGCACGCGACGCTCAGCCGTCATTGCCATCGACGCGGGTGGCGGCGAGGCGCGGCAGGTAGACCGCGAGATAGAGCGCAAAGGCGGCGCTCCAGCAGACAGCCGACGCAAGCAGCAGTTCACGATAGTCAGTGCCCCAGTGCAGCGAGGCCAGCACGCGCATCAGCGCGCCACCCATCAGCAGCAGGTACATCAGCAGCTCGGCCTTGCCGGCCTGTAGCGGACGGCCGGTGTGGCCGAGCGCGGTGCGCGTGATCATGCCGATCACCAGGCCGCCGGTCGCGCCGACGCCAAGCGCATGCCAGCCGGCGCTGGCCGGCGCAAAACCGAGCGCCGCGGCCGACAGCAATGCAAAGCCGATCGCGATCCACAGGTAGGAGAAATGCAATATCCACAGCAGCGGATGCGCCAGCGTGCGCTGCGGCTGGTAGCCGAGTACGCGCCGTCCGGTGGCCAGTGCCGCCGCCGCGAAGCTGCCGGCCAGCGCCGGCGCCGGCAGGCCAAGCAGCCAACTGGCGATCGCGAGCACGGCCAGAGCAATCGCCAGCCTGTCTTCGCGCGGACGCACGGTCGGCCTGGCCTGCGGCGCGGCGTTCGACGTGAACGACGGTATCACGCGCCCGCCCATCACCAGCTCGATCAGCACGATCAGCAGCAGGCCGCCACGCAGCGGCGCAAGCGGGTCGAGCGCGAGCCAGCCGAGCGCTGCCGCATGATGCAGCGCGTTCAGCAGCGCGAGCGCACCGAGGATCAGCGGCAGGAACTGGTTGCGCCGGTTGTTCGCCTTGCGCAGCAGACGCCAGACCGGCCACGCGGCGGCCGGCAGGAAGGCGAAGTCAATGATCGCGCCGGCCAGCGGCGGCGCGGCCAGCAGCGCGATGCGCCCCGCCGCCCACAGCAGCACGAGCACGGCCAGGTGCGTGCCGCGCGGCGTCGGCAGCTGGGTCCAGTTGCGCACGGCCGTGTACAGGAAGCCGACGATCACCGCGACCGCAAAGCCGTACACCATCTCGTGCACATGCCAGTGCAGGCTCGGTTGCAGCCCGAACGGCGCGGCGCCGAAGAAGGCGGCCACCCACAGCGGGATCGCCAGCATGGCCAGCAGCGCGGCGGCGAGATAGAAAGGACGGAAGCCGAGGCGCAGCAGCGGCAGGCCCTGCGGCGGGTTGACCGGGCGGCTGCCGGGACGGGACAGTGACTGCACCGCCGGCGTCAGCGGCTCGTGTATCTTGAGCAGGGACATGAGGCTTCCTTAACATGCATTATTTCTGCATGTTATAGTTGCGCGCACCGGAACGCAATGCCAACCGAACAAATTCCCTGCCTCGCCCTGACAGCCTCGCCATGAAACTGACCGCCTTCACCGACTATGCGCTGCGCACGCTGATCTATCTGGGGCTCCATCCGGGCCGGCTGTCGACGATCGATGAAATCTGCGAAGCCTACGACATACCGCGCAACCACCTGTCGAAGGTGGTGCACCTGCTCGGCTCGTCGGGCTGGGTACAGACGGTGCGCGGCAAGGGTGGCGGCCTGCAGCTGGCGCTGCCGCCGGAACAGATCCGGATCGGCGAGGTGGTCAGGCTGACCGAGAGCGATTTCGAGATGGTCGAATGCTTCAACGGCGCGACCAATCGCTGCGTGCTGTCGCCGGCCTGCCGGCTGAAGTCGGCGCTGAAGCAGGCGACCGATGCCTGGTTCGCGGTGCTTGATCCGCTGACGCTGGCGGATGTGCTGGGCAATGCGGCCGGGCTGCGGCGGCAGCTGCAGATCGTGCCGTCCTAGCACGCGTCATGCACGCATTCAGGCGTCACTTCAGGCCTCACTCCACGCTGAACTCGAACTTGTGGCGCCGGCAGTCCAGCGTGTTGATGTAGTAGAGATCGAAGCGCGCGCCGGTGGCGGCGCCGGCGCGCATGCGCACGCTGTGGCGGCCGACGACGTCGCCCTCCTCGTCGCGCACCGCAAGCTTCAGCCGGCCGCGGAAAGGCTGGCTGCTTTTGTTGACCAGCACGCCGGCGACGTTGGCGTCGACGCAGGACACCCGCTTGACCACGATGTCGGGGTTGTTGGTGGCCAGCGTCTTCGACACCGGCGGCAGGGCCGCCGGGTCGGCCGCCTGCGCACCGAGCTGCGCTGCCGCCGGCGGCAGGATCGCGAATGACAGGACAGACAACGTCGACAGGGCGACGATTTTCCACGGGCGCTTCATCTGTTACTCCCTTCGATGACGCGCACGCGGCGCGTCAGTTCAGCTTGTAGCGTTCAACCGCAGCTTCGTCCCACGCGATGCCCAGTCCCGGGCCGCGCGCGCTGACGCAGCCATTGGCGTCGACGCGGTAGGGCTCGGCCAGCACGGCCGAACCGAAATCCATGAACTCCAGCCAGTCGCAGGTGGGCGTAACCGCCAGCACGTGCGCGCTCGCCTCGATGAACAGGTGGCTCGACACCGGCATCGACGCCGCTGCGGCCAGGCCCATCACCGACAGCCAGCCGGTGACGCCGCCGATCTTCATCAGGTCGGGCATCATCTTGTCGCAGGCGCCGGCCGACAGCGCGCGCTCGGCGTCACGCGGGAACCACCAGTTTTCGCCGGTCTGTATGCTGACGCCGGTACCTTCGCGCACCTTCGCATGGCCCTGCAGGTCTTCGGCCGCGACCGGCTCTTCGATCCAGCAGATGTCGTAAGGCGCGAGCGCACGCACGCGGCGGATCGCCTCGGCCGGCGACAGGCTCTGGTTGAAGTCCACCATCAGCGCAATGTCCGGGCCGATCAGCTCGCGCACCGCGCGCACCACCTCGACATCGCGCTTCGGATCGGCATAGCCGACCTTGATCTTCACCGCGCGGAAGCCCTGCTCCAGCGAGCGCCGCAGCTGTGCCGCATCCTGCACCGGATCGACCATGCCGTAGCTGTCGTACGCGCGCACCGGCGCGGCCTCGCCGCCGAGCAGCTGCACGACCGGCTGGCCGGCCGCCTTGCCGAGCGCATCCCAGTACGCCATGTCGAGCGTCGATACCAGCATGCCGAGCAGGCCCTGCAGGCCGAGCAGGCGGAAGCGGCGCTCGAGCTGCTGCATGCGCGCGAACGGCACCAGCGGCTTGCCGACCAGCTCCGGACGCAGCTCGTCGACCAGCGCGAGCAGCGGCCTGAGCGTCGCCTTCGTGTAGCCGAACGCATACGCGCAGCCGGTCACGCCCTGATCGGTCAGCACATCGACCAGCAGCAACGGCGCCATTTCAATCTCGCCGGACGCCGTGCGCACCGGGCGCGGTATCGGCGCCTCGACGGCGCGTGCGCGGATGTCGCGGATGGTCAGCTGGCTCATCATGTTCTCCCTGGTTATATCGGCCTGAAAGTCGCCAATTTTAGGCAAAGCCGGCCTTGCCTGCCTTCCAAAGAATTTGAGGCGGTCTCGCGGCGATGTCGCCGCAGTGAATTGCGGGGGATTATTTCGACGGCCGGTCGGCGTCCTGCACCGGATAGGAGTCCGACGTGTACTCCGGCCCTTTCATGATCATCACGACCAGGCAGCCGATCGCGACGGTAAGCACCATCGTCACGTGGAAGATGGCCAGGCCGATCAGCGTGTAATGGAAGGTGCGCAGCATGCGCGCGACCTGCTGCGCGTCGCCGTCGAACGGCCAGACGGCGGACACGCCCCACAGCGCCAGCAGCATCAGCAGGCCGAGGGCGGCCAGCCCGGGCAGTTTTTTGAACAGGCGCCATTCGAGTCCGGCGGGCGCGCGTACCGAGTCGGGATTTTTCTTCATCGCATTGCAGCTGCTGCGGCAGCAAAGACAGTCAGGCCAAGCATACGCCGAATCGGCGCGCGCGACGACCCGGTTTGGCCGCAGCGCGCGTACCGCTCTGCACGCACAGTTGCGATGGCGATTGCTACACTGAGTGCCCCCGCGCCGTGTGCGCGCATTGAACAAGAGAGGACAGAGAATGGCCACGGTTCCCCTGATCGACCATGCAAATGCCAGCCCGGCCGTGCGCGCCGTGTATGACGACATCAAGCAGCTGCGCGGTGTCGCCGACGTGAACAATTTCTGGAAGTCGCTGGCGAATGCGCCGGCGCAGCTGGAACAGGTCTGGTCGGAGGTGAAGTCGGTGATGCAGCCGGGCGAGCTGGATGCGCTGACGAAAGAGCTGGTCTACATCGCGGTGTCGGCCGCCAACAGCTGTACCTACTGCGTGCACTCGCACACCGCAGCGGCACGCGCGAAGGGCATGACGCCCGCACAGCACGCGGAATTGCTGGCCGTGATCGCGCTGGCCAACCGCACGAATGCGCTGGCCAACAGCCTGCAGGTTCCGGTCGATCCGCAGTTCCAGGCCGGCTGATCGCGCCGGCCCGACGCTCTCGCCTGCCCTCAGGGAAAACGCACCCAGCCGCGCGCGGCACCGCCTTCGTCAGTCGCGCCTGCCTGCGCGTTGCCGGCGCCATGCCCGCCGGCGGCCTTTTCGGGCAACGCCGATGAGTGATGGCTGCTGATCAGCCATTCGCCATTGATCCGCTTGTACGCAAAGGTGTAACGCGCGCGCACGCTGCTGCCATCCATGAAACGGAAGGTGTAGAGCCCGCTGTCGACGGCGCTGTTGCAGTCGACCTCGATCACACGGTCGTCGATGCGGCCTTCGGGGCGTCGCTGCAGGAAATGCACGAAATAGTCTTCCTTTTCCGCCGCGGTGAAGCGCGCGCGGTTGGACAGGGTCGGCAGCAGCAGCGAATCCGGCGCGTAATTCGCAACGACCTTTTTCGGGTCGCCGGTGCGCAGCGACGTATTCCAGCGGTCGAACAACGCGGCCACTTCGGTGATGAACGGCGGGTTGCATTCGTCGGCGTGCGCGGCCGCAGGCGCGGCTGCCGCAGCCGTGGCCTCCTGTGCCGCATGCACGACGTGCGCATCCGGCGCGGCGGGCGCATGATGGCCCGATGCATGATGGTCGGACGCATGATGGTCGGACGCAGGCTGTACATGCCCAGGCAGCGGATTCCGTTCGGCCGGCTGTCCCGCCGCCACGGCGGCGGCCGCCGCGGCGCGGTCCTTCACGCGCACGCGCGGCGTCGAG
>JACCDX010943063.1_pt1 | contig 32784 bp, 24 predicted proteins | sample 7449681 | NCBI WGS metagenome assembly JACCDX01 (sample SAMN15323450, study PRJNA562643) | freshwater metagenome | isolation source: river surface water | place: USA:Blue River Watershed | collected 2017-08-18
CCGATGGATTCATCAACCTGCCTCTAACACTCTCCTCAATCAATCGGTCATTGGTAGATACCAGCAACGTGCCATCTGCGCGATACAAGTTGATATCCGTGTTGTAATACTCTGCCAAATCATACACCAAACCAGTCTGATACTTGTCGTACACCGCGTCAATGTTGATCTTACTGCTCAATTTCGAGGCGATTTCATGCGTTTTTTGTCGCAACTCATCCTTCCGACTCTCCGTGTAATTCCTCACGAAATAATTCACCGTCACAAATAACACCACCAAAAACGTCGCAAAAACCATCCAAGTCACATACAACTGCAAGCGATTGGAAATGAACAACTCCCCCTGATTCCCCATGGGCATCCTACTGCGCAAATGTTTGAGAATTTTCACTTTTCTGCCGGTAATCTCCCCCATCGCAATCAATCGCTGTCGCAACCACAACACGAAATAGTACAGCATCACCAACATGATACCACCCAATCCCAACACCGTAAATCCCGTCAACGAAGAGATAAAATCAACTTCACTACGCGATAACACTACCGTGTTCTTGGCGCTGTCTTTCAACACATAATGACTCACACCCTCCCGGGTTACAAAGCCCGATAAAGAATCAAACGCATTGGCCAAGGGATAATCCTCCGAACCATACGAATAATTCAACCGACTGTTGTTGTAAATCGCAAAACTGTATTGATTGTCCGAATACAATGGCTCCAAAATACTCCGATTAAACAAATCGCTTAACCGTCCTTCCATCGACGACAATCGGGGCGATAAGATCACGAAAAACACCCCGTGATACCCGGCGGTGCTACTCACATCGAATCGACCAATAAAACTCCCCTTGAGTTTGTAATTATTTACTTTGACAAAATTGCCTGTTACCGGCACACAATCCTCACTCTTAAACAACTGCTGAATGGATGGATAATCGTAGGAATTCTCTTGTCGGTAAGAACGACCCAACGCATTAAAATCCAAAAAATTTACCTCGAAATCACTGATATAGGGACCGAAATACAACTCCCGAAGTCGCTTCTCAAATTCGGCCTTGGTCTCGTCAGTACAGGTATAGTAATCCACGATTCCTTTGTCGAGCAGCAACTGCTTCTCGGTCTGTCCCAACCTCGCCGCCGTTTCAACATCCGTACCTTCAAGCAGATTCTGGGCGAGTTGCGTGCGGGTTCGTTTTTCTTTGATGGCACTTTCTTCGCCAAACAAACTACTAATCACGATCCCTGCCAATACAACACGCAGCACCACGCGAAGCCAATCTTGTCGTTTCCAAAACCACCATTCAAAGCCCATCCAAGCATACACAAACCCCAACCAATAAGGAAATAGTGCCTGTAAATCCCAATTGGTATAGACGAACACCAAAGGCGGAAGTGTATGGGCCACGGAAATCAATCGAACAATCCAGGGCTTTTGCTTATGCAATTCAGACCATGAAAATCCGTACATGCGGTAAAAAATCACCCACTGTGCGGCCAACACGATCACCGCTACAAAGGAGTACAATCCCAACCGATGAAATTGCTGAAAATCTAACGTGATTTGTCCGTCATGCACCAAATTAACCCCATTGCGCAATAGCCAAACCAACACCCATAAACTGGCTTGCATCAGCAAATTCGCGGCGATAAACGGACCCAATTCCCAACGTGTTTTACCCGTCCATTGTTCCAACCATCGCACCAAACTACTGATAAAAAACAGCCCTAAACCCGTGATAAAAATTAGATCGCCCAAATTGCCGCCGCTCCCCGCAGAATAAAACAGCGTAGAGGAAAACAGCGGATGATCCCGCAACCCCATCAAGGTATAGCCCTGTTGAAAGAGTAAATACACCCCCAACCACGACATGGAGATGGCGCAAACCACCAAAATATGATACTTGTCTACCTTGTACAGGGTGTAAACCGCCATACTCACCAACAAACAACCCGCCAAAAACAGCAAATCAAACCACACCGGGTGCTGGTAATTCTCGACCACCAAATAAAACAACTCTACATCAGGCACTATCACGGGCGTTGAATTCTCAACGGGATTGCGTGAAATGGAATACTCCACCGGCGATGGATCTTGGTACCCTTTGCTTTGGGTATACGACACCGATTTCGCTTCAATCAAAGGCAGCACATAAGCGAACGACTTCCCGTCTCTCCGTGCCCGATAAACCGCCACATACCAGTTACCCTGTCGCTGCAACTCAACCGATTTCTCAAAATTGGACGATATCTGATAATTCTGTGTAGACCAGAAAACAGGGGCTCCAAATTCAAACACAAAAAAATCAATGTTCTTCGGCTTCAACGATTCGGCATATTTTGCGTATCGATTCCACGTTAAATGGGTGCTTTTTAACAACAACTGTTCTTGGCGATTGATCGAATCATCAACCCTCGCCACCGTGGCCGCCGCATCAATCATCGCCACTTCAATGGCGTCTGATCTCGATTTAAGGCCTTTTTCCGCACCCAAATTCTGCTCACGCACCATGAAAACTTGGGATACCGCAATCAAAATTGCGCCCAAAAAAATCAACAGAGTATTGCGTTGAACCTGGTTCATGCGTGTAGCTTTACTTCAAAGATAATCCTTTCAACGAAGGATGACACGATTTACAGGTATCGCTGGGCCGACAGGTAATTTGATACGTAATCCTCCACCGCAATTTCTAATGGGGTAAACGGAATTTTGTATCCGGCCGCAACCAGTCGCGACATATCGGCCTGTGTATGGTACTGATATCGATCGCGAATATCGCTGGGCATGTCGACATATTGAATATTTACAGGCAGTTGCAACGAGGCAAACACCGCTGTAGCCAAATCCAAAAACGTCCTGCACTCACCCGTTCCCAAGTTGTACAACCCGCTATTTTTACGCTGAACAAAAAAATGTGTAAGCACCGACAACACATCTTTTACATAAATAAAATCACGCTCTTGTGCACCGTCTTGATAGTCGTTGCGATGGCTGCGAAACAGCGAAACCCCACCCGTTGCTTTGATTTGGTTATAGGCATGAAACACCACCGATGCCATGCGGTCTTTGTGGTATTCGTTGGGGCCGAAAACATTAAAAAATTTGAATCCCGCCCAAAATGGTGGCACCTGTTGCTGAGCCACTTGTTCCATCGCCCACAGATCGAACCGATGCTTGCTATTTCCGTAGGGATTCAGCGGCTGCAACGCATCCAATGCACTCGGCTCATCAGAAAACCCTTGACTGCCATCGCCATAGGTAGCGGCCGACGATGCGTAAATCAGCGGAATGCTGTTATCTACACATACCTGCCAGATGAATTTCGAATAATCCACGTTCAGACGCTGCAATACGGCCTCGTCAAACTCATTGGTTTTGGTACGTGCACCAATGTGAAAGATGAACTGAACCTTGGCCGCATGTTGGGGCAACCAAGTTAAAAATGCTTGTCGATCAATGCGATGCAACAACGTCTTACCCTGAAGATTTTGGGCTTTTTCAGGATGTGAAAAATCATCCACCGCAACCAACTCACCATAACCCAATTGCTGCAAGTGACCCAACAAGGCCGAGCCAATAAATCCTGCCGCTCCAGTTACGATGATCATCACAGCAAACCTACAACGATTTTTTCACCTGTGAAACCCCTGAAGCACATTCCATTCTCCCAGCGGATTGCCGTATAATTGCAGTAGCAATGAGTCAGAAAAAACAGAATCTTACGGTATACATTTTGGTCGCCATGGTGATAGGGGCTGTGGTTGGACAGTTGATCCACCTTTATTTCCCGGAAACCATCCAAATCAAAGATGCCAGTGGCGAACTAAAATCCATCGTGCGCTCTGAGTACATCGGTCAGTACTTCAAAATCCTCACATCGGTATTCCTGCGATTGGTTCAAATGATTATCGCCCCATTGGTCATCACCACCCTCATCGTGGGCATCGCCAAAATGGGCAATTTGAAAGCCGTAGGACGTGTGGGCGGCAGGTCGATGCTTTGGTTTTTCAGCGCCTCCTTGGCTTCTTTGCTGCTAGGATTGATGTTGGTCAATTTCTTCGCTCCCGGAGCTGAATTGAAACTCAATGTGAATGGATTCGACACCTCAGCAGCGAGCGATGTAATAGGCAAAACCCAGAGTTTCTCAGTACAGCACTTCATAGAACACTTGTTCCCCAAGAGTTTGTTCGAGGCCCTGGCCACCAATGAAATACTACAAATCGTGGTTTTCTCCATCTTTTTTGGGGTGGCATTAACCCAGTACGGTGAAAAAGGCGAAGGCATCATCAAAACGCTCGACAACCTCAGCAAAGTCATCCTGATTTTGGTGGGTTATGTGATGTGGTTTGCGCCCTTGGGTGTTTTTGGTGGTATCACCGCCATTATCGCCACGAAGGGTTTGGGCATACTCAAAGTGTATGGCTATTACATGGGCTCGTTTTACGTGGGATTGGCCTTGCTTTGGACGTTGTTGTTAGGCGTAGGATACTTCATCTTGCGTAAGCGATTGGGTACGCTGCTCGGACACCTTAAAACCCCATTGATGGTCGCCTTCAGCACCACATCCAGCGAAGCAGTCTTCCCCAAACTCACCGAAGAATTGGAAAAATTTGGCTGCCGCAAAAAAATCGTCAGTTTCATCCTGCCTTTGGGCTACAGCTTCAATTTAGATGGATCGATGATGTACATGACTTTCGCCTCCATTTTCATTGCACAGGCCTATGGAATTCCCTTAGACTTGGGCACCCAACTCACGATGCTTTTGGTTCTGATGCTCACATCCAAAGGCATTGCCGGCGTTCCCAGAGCCTCTTTGGTGGTGGTTGCGGCCACTTGTACGATGTTCGATATTCCAGCCGAAGGCATCGCGTTAATCCTTCCCATCGATCACTTTTGCGACATGGGACGTTCAATGACCAATGTGTTGGGCAATGGATTGGCTACAGCCGCCATCGACAAATGGGAAAAAGATTAATATGAGTGAATCTCCCGCAGAATGGACGGCAGCGTTGCCCAGCAGTCTCACCCAAGCACTGATTTTGGAGGTGATGGAACAGATTGAGAAGGATTTTGGCCTGATGGGTTTTACGTTTACAACAACCAACCCATTCAATTTAGAATCCTTGCTTCCCGAACTCACTGAGTGCGTTGCCCAACTGCAACAACACCACCACGGAACCTGGATGAAAGTGGTTTATCGGGTGGATCTCACAGAAAAACAATACAAATTTGTTCAGCGAATGGGTGGCAACACCCCCGAAAACATGGCCAAAGCCGTGATACTGCGCGAATTCCAGAAGGTTTATACCCGCAAGCATTTCAGTTAGTTTGTTAATTCAGCCGTATTTGGCGAAATTTGTAATCTTATGGAATTGAAAGACGTTGTATCTGTAACGGGAATGCCCGGATTGCACAAAATTTTAGGTAGAAACAAAAGTGGATTGATTTTGGAATCCCTAACCGATAACAAGCGCTTTGGTACCAACCCCAGACAGCGAATCAGTGTGTTGAGCGATATCGCGATGTTCACCGATGACGAAGAAGTAAAATTGGCCGTTGTTTTGATGTCGATCAAAGCCCTCGAAGACGCTGGCACCGCCGTTCCTACCCCAAAAGCAGACAACGACGAAGTAAAAGCATTCATGGCCAAAGTACTCCCCAACTACGACCGCGAGCGCGTTTACACTTCAGACATGAAGAAATTGTTCGTTTGGTATGGCATGTTGAAAAGCACTGATTTGGATTGGAGCAATCTTGATAAAGAGACCGTTTCTGAAGAAGGCACCGATGCTGAAGCACCAAAAGCCACTGATAGCAAAGCCAAAAAGGCAGCCGCCGCACCCAAAAACACTGCAATCAAAAAACCTGCAGCCGGTGCAAAAACCAAAACTACTACGCCCCGTAAAATGGGCAGCTAAGGCACTATGTCTACCTCTTTCCTACCCAACCCTTTCATCGTTAACAGCAAAGACGATGTGTTGCCCCTGTATGAGCAATTAATCCGTTGCGAACTTGTTTCGATGGCAGATTTTCGCTTGTTTCTCACCGATGTGAGTGAATTGGAAAGCGCATTATCGGAAGATATGGCGTGGCGATACATCCGCATGACCTGCGATACACAAAACAAAGACCACGAGGCGTCATACCTCACCTTTGTTCAGGAAATCCAACCGCATTTGGCGCCATTGGAAGACCAAATCAACAAAAAAATTGTATCGTGCGAATGGGCAACCGCCTGGAGAGAGGAATCAGAAGCCCATGAAATTTATTTGCGTGGACTGGAAGGCGCCGTGGAATTGTTTAGGGAAGAAAACATCCCACTGCAAAGCGACCTAGCCACCCTCGCCCAAGAATACAGCTCAATTCAAGGAGCAATGTCGATTGAATGGGAAGGACAAATCCTTACCCTGCAGCAAGCCAGCAATGTATTGATGCGCACCGATCGCCAAGCCCGTGAAACCGTTTGGCACTTGATGCAAACCCGCAGGAGTGAAGACACCGACAAACTCAGCACCCTGTTTAACCAAATGGTGCAATTGCGTCATCAGGTTGCCAAAAATGCAGGATTCGAGAACTTCCGCGATTATATGTTTAAGGCAATGGGTCGGTACGACTACGACGTTACCGCATGCAAAGATTTCCATCGCTCAGTGGAAACCGCGGTTGTCCCTTTGCTAAAATCACTCATGCAACGCAGAAAATCGCAAATGGGCTTGGAGTCGCTAAAACCTTGGGACACCCAAGTGGACCCCTTGGGCAGAGAACCGTTGAAGCCATTCAATGGCGGACAGGAACTCCTGAACAAAGGCATCGACTGTCTTTCAAGGGTGGATGCGTTTTTTGGCGAATGCATCAAAACCATGGAGCACCACGAATTGCTGGACCTAGACTCTCGATTGGGAAAAGCCCCAGGTGGATACAATTACCCCTTGGCCAAAACCAACATGCCCTTCATTTTCATGAATGCCAGTGGCAACTTGCGGGATGTAGAAACGTTGGTGCACGAGGCAGGACATGCGATACACAGCTTCCAAATGGCCCCATTGTCATTGAATGCCTTCAAAAACACCCCCAGCGAAGTAGCAGAATTGGCCAGCATGAGCATGGAACTGTTAACCATGAATACATGGGATGCATTTTTTGACGACCACACCCTGTTGAATCGCGCCAAAGCCGAGCAACTCGAAGGGATTTTGGGTACATTGCCATGGATTGCGCAAGTAGACGCATTCCAACATTGGATCTACGAAAACCCCAATCACACCACCGACGAAAGAACCGCCGCTTGGTTAGATTTATCGAAACGATTTGGCTCGGGCGAAGTAGATTTCACCGGCATCGAATCTGCCTTGGAACACAGTTGGCACAAGCAATTGCATATTTTTGAAGTACCTTTTTACTATATCGAATATGGATTTGCGCAATTGGGGGCGATTGGAGTTTGGAGAAACTATATCCAACACGGCAGCCAAGCCATCGACGCATACAAAGCGTTTTTGACTCTGGGCTATACCGAGAGCATACCCAAAATTTATGAAACGGCGGGTGTAAAATTCGACTTTTCCGCAGCATACATTCAGGAACTCATGCAGTTTGTGCATGATGAATTGCAAGGTGTTTACCTCAACGACTAAGGATTTGTCGTACTAATCGGGCTGTTTGTCGTAGCGCAAACGTCATTTTATCGCTAAGAAATTCGGACATTCGCTAAACCCCAAGGTTATGGTGTAAATTTGTCGCGCATGAAAAAATTATTGTTCCTTGCGATGAGCGTTGTTGCGTTCAATGTTACCATCGCCCAAAAAATTGATTTGGACCGTGTTTATGTTGCACACCAATATCGCGATTTGCCATCTACCCCATTGGATAGTACTTGGAGAACCTACAACGTTCGCGTAGAAGTACCAAGCACCATCTCCGGCGCTATGTCGGCCAGCTCTATCGAAGACCGCATCAACCTCCAAGGTTGGAAGAAGGTTTACGGTGGTGGACACGCGCAATTGACGGTAAACTTTGATGATTTGATGTTCGATGGTCAAAAAATCGAAAATCGCAAAGAAGAAATCAAAAACAAAGAAGGTGTAGTTACTGCGACCAACTATTACTATTGGTCTGTGGTAAAGTATAGCATAGGTGGTACTTATTCTGCCAAAGATTGGCAAGAAAATGCCTTGATCAACCGCACAAACATCAATGGCACCAGCTCTACCCAGATGGAGTGGAAAAGCCCTGAGTTCAGAAGCATGGGTGAAGCGGATCGCTATTTCAGCAACAACCGCGCTGCCATCTCTAACAAATTGGTGAAAGAACACATGGAAACCATGTTGGCGAACATCAACAACAGCATCAACGACAAATACGGCTTCCCAGTAAGCACCGACCAAGTTACTTTGTGGACATCAGATTCTAAGAAGCACCCTGAGAACGTGGCATTTGTTGAAAACATGACCAAAATGAAGGCCAGCATCGCCAAGGTTACTGCTAACGGTATCGACGCCGCTACCCGTGCCGAGTTGATGAGCAGCATCGAATACATGACTACAGTAAAAGGCAAATACGCCACTGAGGACAAAGGCGACCGCAAATTGCGTTATGCTTGTTCTTACAACAACGCTGTATTGTACACCATTTTGGATATGCCCGACAAGGCCATTGAAGAGTGCAATGCACTGATCGCCAACGACTACGACGTTAAAGACGGAGAGAAAATGATCGAAAAGATCAACAAAATCAAGGCGTTGATGGCCAAAAACAACAAAGTAAGCCGTCACTACCCTATCGACACCAGCAAGTTCAACACCCCGAACTAATCACGAATTTTATACTGAACCGATGGTTCAACAAAAACGCCCGAGGAAATTTCCTCGGGCGTTTTTTATTGAAGTGAAATCTCGTTTATAGAGATCCTAATAATTACAAGTTTCCGCGATGCGCTTGTTCACGCTCGATGCTTTCAAACAACGCCTTAAAGTTCCCTTTACCGAAGCTCTTTGCACCCTTGCGCTGAATGATTTCAAAGAACAAGGTTGGTCTGTCTTCAACGGGCTTGGTGAAAATCTGCAACAAGTATCCACTTTCATCTCGATCGATCAATACATTGAGTTTCTTCAGCGCATCCAAATCCTCGTCAATGTGACCCACGCGATCCAATACATCATCGTAGTATGTTTCTGGCACATACAAGAAATCAACGCCGCGCTTACGCAATTCGCCAACCGTGTGTATGATATCATAAGTTTCTACAGCGATGTGTTGCACTCCAGCGCCATGGTAAAAATCTAAGTACTCTTCGATTTGCGATTTTTTCTTTCCATCGGCAGGTTCGTTGATCGGGAATTTGATATAGCCATTGCCATTGCTTACCACTTTACTCATCAATGCACTGTATTCGGTGCTAATGTCTTTATCGTCGAAGGTCAACAACAGCTTAAAGCCCATCACATCCTCGTAAAACGATACCCATTCGTTCATTTTGCCCAATTCCACGTTACCCACGCAGTGGTCAACATATTTCAAGCCCACGGGCGTTACCTCCATGGCATTGGCAGGAACCACATACCCTGGCAAGAAAGGACCGTTATAGTTTTTGCGCTCAACAAATTTGTGGACTGTTTCACCATAGGTATAAATACCGCTTATAACGACTGTACCGTTTTCGTCTTCGAAGGTGGTTGGTTCCATGTATGGCTTTGCGCCGCGCTTTACGGTTTCGTTGAAGCTAGCGGTGGCATCATCTACCCAAAGACTTAAGAACTTAACCCCATCGCCATGTTGGGCGTGGTGGCGCGTGATATCGCTGTTAGGATCCAAGGAAGTGGTCAACACCAAGCGAATTTTATCTTGCTGAAGCACATAACTGGCACGGTCTCTTACACCCGTTTCAGGTCCGGCATAAGCCACCAATTTATAGCCCCAAGCCACTTGGTAATAGTAGGCGCTTTGTTTGGCGTTACCCACAAAAAATTCTAGGTGATCGGTGCCGTTCAACGGCAAAAAGTCGGTGGTGGTGGTTACAGTATCCAAGGTTGAGGTTTCCATTGCGTTGAAAGTTCAATAAAATACAAATTTACGAAATCTGCCCGGGAATTGCGCAGTTTAGTTGGGGTCTACCACTACATCTATGCGAACGGCTCTCCAGGCGGAGTGCGCCAATGCGGCTTCTCTTGCCCGTTGAATGAGTTGCTTGGTGGCATTCACTTTGGCATTTTCTTTGGGAATCTTGACCACAATTTGTTGAATGAAGCGATTTTTTACGCGGGCAACGGAGGGGACTTGCGGACCTAGTACACGGTCGCCCAGTGATTTTTTAAGCTGTTCGGCCAGCCACCGGCTGGCCTCAGTGGCCGTTGGGGCATCGATGTGTTTCACATCGATTTTCAGGAGTTTGGTAAATGGAGGATACCCAAAAGACTCTCGGTGAATGAGTTCGTTGTTCATCAGGCCGCGATAATCATCATCGGCCAGCGCCCGCAGCACTTCGTGCTGCGGTTGGTGCGTTTGTAGCATCATCAGGCCGCGCTCCGCGCGCCTGCCTACCCTACCCAACAACTGTTGCAATTGCTGAAAAGCCCGCTCATGACTGCGAAAATCAGGTATATGTAACAACATGTCGGTATCCGGCACCACCACCAAGCCAATATTCTCAATATCTATCCCTTTGGCCAGCAACTGTGTCCCTACCAAAATATCAATATCGCCGCGCTCAAAGGCCGTCAAAATCTTCTGAAAATCATCGCGCTTCCGCAGACTCTGTTGATCAAATCTACCCACCCTGGCTGTGGGGAACAGCGACATCAATTCTTCGGCCAGCTTTTCGGTACCGGTACCTTTGAGCTGCAGACTCTGAGAGCCACACGCCACGCATTTCGCCGGCACCGCTTGCTGATACCCGCAATAACTGCAACGTTGATTGTCGCTACTCTTGTAATACGTCAACGAAATATCGCAGTGCTTGCACTGCGTGGTAAGTCCGCAATCTTCACATTCAATATAGGGCACATACCCCTTTCTGTTATGATACACCACCACGCGCTGTTTTAGCTCCAGTGCCTTGGCGATGGCCACTTTGGCGGGATCAGAAAACAACCCGTTCATCTGTCCGATCTTTTTCAACTCACCCACCGACAAAAACATCAATTCCGCGGGTTTACCACCGTCGAATTTCTCCTGCAACTCTGCCATTTGCACACGATTTTGCATCACGGCATGTTGCATTTCATAGCTAGGGGTGGCCGATCCCATGAGCAGGTTGGCGCCGTGAATTTTCGCTAGCTGAAAGGCGGCGTCGCGACCGTGATAGAAGGGTTTTTTATCGAACTGTTTATAGCTCCATTCGTGTTCTTCATCGACAACAATGAGTCCCAATTCCGTGAAGGGAGCAAACACAGCGCCTTTGGTTCCAACCACAAATTGGACTTGGTTTTTCAGGATGCGATCGTAGAGTTCTGTGCGTTCGTGGGAACTATAAAAATGGTGCCATACCCCAATTTCTTGAGGGATAAATGCGCGCATTTTGGCCACTAGGTGTTCGGTGAGTGCGACTTCCGGCAACAGATACAGGACTTGTTTGCCAGCAGCCAAGGTTTCTTTCACAAACTCCATGTAAACATGGGTTTTTCCCGAACCCGTTACTCCGAATAGCAGGGCGGCTTGTTGGTTGGCAAAAGCTTCTTGGATGAGGGATTTCGCTCGCAGTTGTTCAGGGGTGAGGGAAAAATTTTGCTCGCCGCCGCGGATCACCTGAAGGTGATCGCGGCGGCGCTTCTGAATCACCACCAATTCCTTTTTCTCTAATTGCCGTAAAACCGTACGGTCTAATTGCATCCCTTTCACCAAATCAGCCACCGCCATTTCCCGCTTGCCCGTGCCCAAAACCTGCATCATCGCCTCATATTGCTTCGGAGCCTTTCTCTCCAACGCATTCAATCGCAAATTCGCCAGTTCCGCATCCTCCCACAAACTACTCAACCCCAAGAACTCATCGAATTTGGGACGGTAATTCTCTTTCAACTCCTCCTCCATCACCACCAAACCCCGCAAATACAGCGACTTCACATATTTCAACACATTCTTTACCGCCAACTTTTGATGAATCTCATCCAGCGATACCCCGTCTTTCTTCCCCAACAATTCCAAAATCTGCCACTCCATCTCCTCAACATCCACCTTGCTGATTCCTTCCAAATCCGCATCCGGATGCAACAAAATCTTGGTCTCACTTTGCAATCGATACCCCGCCGGCAATGCCGTAGCCATCACCTCGCCCATGTAACACAAATAATAATTCGATACCCACTGCCAAAATTGCAATTGCTTGTGATTCACTATCGGCGATTCATCCAAAACATCCAGCAAGTACGATGCCTGATATCCTTCAGGTGGGAGATCGCTGAGCGACAGAATAATCCCTGCGTAAATCTTCTTTGGCCCAAACTGAACCGCCACCCGCAACCCCTCATGAATCCAATCATTCCAGTCGTGCGGAACCCTATAGGTATAGGCCTTCGGAACTGGCACTGGCACCAGCACATGGGCAAAAAGGGTCTGCAATTCCGTCACTACCGCAAGTTACAAATATTTTCCGGGCCGGGCCGATTTCTACTGCAATACGATGCTCAATAAATGAACAACAATGCCCAATTTCAAAAAGGCATCCATCACCGGGATTTTTTTGTCATCGCGAATAAAAAACATTGCCCACGACACCCAAAAACCAGTAAACAAAGACACCCCAGAAATCATCAAATAATAATCTGGACGCCAATTAGGCAAAACAGGATCTACTTGCTGAATCCAATTTAAGACCAAATACATGATCAAAAACCCAGTATTCATTGCCACCAAACCCCATCGTGCTCGGCGAACACCCGCCGCCACAACCACCGTTTTGTATCCAAAAATCAAATTGCCTTTGTGTCCCGCCATGTCCTTCACCACTTCCCGGGTAAACAACAGAATAGCCAAACTACCCATGTAATAAAACATGCCCCAGTGCCAATGACCAAAGTGAAACCAAATGGCCAACAGCGGAATCATGGTCAACAAACTTGCTGAGACCTCCCGCAACACGGGCAATTTTTGCAACTTGTGACTGTGAAACCAGCAAAAAACGGTGTACCCAACAAAAAACACCATCACCCGAAGCGATGCCATCATGGCAAAAGCCACCGCCAAAAAATTCAATACCACATACAAATTGAGCAAACTCCCCTCTTTCAATAACTTGCCCATAAGTACTTGTTTGGGCTTGTTCACCAAATCTTTGTCTACGTCGTAGAAAGCATTGATAATAAACGCCGCCGCCACAGAAAACACGCTGGCCACCACAATACAATGCAATTTAAAATCGTAGAAGACCCGGGCCAATTCATGTCCGGAAAAAGCCAACCAAAACAACAAATACTGCGAGGCCGCAATCAACGCCAAGTTGTACCAGCGAACAACGCCAAGTAACAACACAAACCCCGTAATATGCTTTTTGCGAATGCCGAGCATGGGTGATTACATTTTGTAAATCACCTGCAATTTATGCTCTTTTAACAAAGATTCTGCTTTCTCGAAATCTTGGGTGAAACCCAAAATAAATCCTCCTCCACCACTTCCGCACAATTTCAAATAATAGGCACCACTTTCAATTCCCTGACGCCATACCTGCTCAAATTGATCGGGAATCATGGGACGGAAATTGTCCAACAACAACTGCGATAGCCCCTTCAGGTGTCCGAACAACTGGGTTACGTCGCCTTTCAGGAACGACTTCACACAATCATCGTTCTGTTTCTTCAGCTGCGTTTTCACCATATTCCTAAAACCATCGTCTTTCAAACGGTTCAAGAAAATCGAAACCATGTTTTGGGTTTTCCCAGGTGATCCAGAGTTCATCAAGAAGATAGCCCCCTTGCCTTCGGCATTCTCGGTAGGTATACCCACAGTACCCAAATCGCCCTGACCTTTGATCAAAATGGGCAAATTCAAATAACAAATCAGTGGATCCAAACCCGAGCTTTTTCCGTGAAAAAACGACTCCAATTTGGCCAAGGTTAATTTCAGGTGCTTCAAATTATCCTGCACCATCACATCGCCTTGAGCGATAGGATTTACCGCGTATTGGTTATACACTGCCGCCACCAAGGCACCCGAGCTACCAACACCAAATCCTTGTGGAATGCTACTATCAAAGTACAAACCCGCATCCAAATCGCGATGAATACGGTCAAAATCGAAGCCACAGGGCAATTCGCCTTGCGCATCTAAGCTCGACAAATGAGACACAAACGCACGAATGCTCTCGTTAGAACTGCGTTGCACCGAATCCGGCGAAGAAGCAAAATCAAAACTGCCTTTGAAAAAATGATACGGGATACTCAATCCCATTGAATCTTCAATGATACCATACTCGCCAAACAACAAGATTTTGGCGTAGTAGAGTGAGTCTTTGATCATTTCTGCCATTTTATAGGATCGCTATTGGGCGTTTTCCTGTTTCACTGCAAAGATACTGCCCATTTTTGCAATAAGGTAACAATGTTGTCTGCACAAAGTTCATGAGCGTCTCATCTATTTTGCCATCGTACAGCAGGTGCACATTGGCCCCAGCATCCAACGTGAAGCACAGCGGGAGTTTGGAGGATTCTCTGAACGACCATATTTTTTCGATAATCGCCAACGTATTGGGTCGCATCAACACATAATACGGCAACGAAGTCATCATCATGGCATGCAATTGCAACGCTTCAGACTCCACAATGGCGATGAACTGATCTACATTTCCTTCTCGCATGGCCAACACCAACAAACCCAGGTTCTTTTGGGCCTGTCCAAATCGCGCCTGAGCATACGGATGAGCATCCAACAGTGCATGTCCCGCCGTGCTACTCACCGATTTCTCGCCATCATCCACAATCAACACCACATCTTTCCAACCTTGCAAATTGGGGTGAATATCCCCATCCAACGGCACTGCAAACAAATCGCTGCTGCCATCAACGGCCTCGGCCATACCCCAAACGGCTGGTTTATCGAACATCGACCTACAAGCACTGCCCGAGCCAATCCGCGACAAATAGCTACTGCGCTGCCAGAAGTCCATCCCATCCACTTGGGTTGACAAATCACTTGCCCCATGGATGTGCTGCTCAATATGCGCCAAACACATCCCCAAGGCACCAAATCCCGCAGCAGAACTGGCAATACCGGTACCGTGCGGAAAATTATTTTCGGAATCTATGAGTAATGTAAAATCGCTCAACCACGGACAATCTGCGGCTATTTTTGACAGAAATTGGGCAATTTTGGGCTCAAAAGAGGGCTTAGACTCACCGGCCAAAGTAAACACAAAGGACTGACCATCAACCTTCTGCATCGCTTTCACCGTAGTGGCGGCATACAAATCCCCCAAACTCCAACTAATACTCGGATTCGCGGGCAACTGAACACCTCCCGATTTTTTCCCCCAGTACTTCACCAAGGCGATGTTTGAGGGGCATCGGTACCCTGCAGTGTAAATCGCTTTATTTTCTGTATGTTCCATGGCTTTCTCCACGTTCAATTATTGCTTTACCAGTTGATTCCAAGGTGTTGTCTGATATTTTTCAAGCCATTCAGCTTGTGATGCGGCAAAGGTTTCATTCACCAACAACATATCGCCTCCCCAAGCACCCAACCATTTGCACAACCCGCCTTTTACCGGCTGCAGCCCAAAATGTTGATACGGAGTAGAAAGGCCCAAACCCATAGACAACAGCGCCTGCCACATCTCCAAACCTGCCTCAACCATACTCACCTGCTGGGCCATTTTTACCGCGCCAGCTACTTGCTGTAGTTGATGAAACATGAATTCATCGGTTTGAATGTCTTGTAATCGCTCATTTACTTGGGCCAGCGATGTCCTGCTGTTTTGCTTCTCGCCCAAGAAAACCACCTTCCAGTTTTGGGTCAAATCGGCCGAAATAGACCAAGGCCCCCAATGATTCTCTTCCTCATCTTTCCAAAAAACCAATCCTTTGCCCAAATCAGCGATGGCCACATCATAGCCAGAACCGCCAAACAATTGTTGTTGAACCCATTGTGCATCTAAGTGTGCGAATCGCGCAAAATTTGAAACCATCGTGCTTGAGCTGCCCAAACCACTGCTGCGGTCGAATTCGAGTTGGGTTTCAATGCGATACGATTTTCCCTGCTTCCAAGTAGATGCAGGCGCCAATGCCAACAATTGGTGAATGGTTTTTCGCTCATCACGCTCTTCTGTGCCCATCGCTTCCAACGGCAATGAAAAGCTCTCGTTCAACCAAGTTACACCGGCTACGTCTTTGGCTTCCCAAAGGATGCGAGGCTGTCCGCCAGGAGAATCAAATTCCCAAACATGCATCCACTGTCCTAAGGAAACCGGCACAGCCAATGCTTCCACGCCAATGGTTACGGCGTATTCGCCACAAAGCAAGATTTTTCCGGGAGCATAAAACGACTTCAAGATTCTTCCAGTTATCCTTGGGCTTGATGCTGTCCGCGAACGCGCATAAACGCTTCCACAGCGGCGGAGTGACTTACCACTTTATCTTTAAAATAGGCCACAATCTCTTCCTTTTCAGCATCGGTAGCTTCCAATTGATTGAGGATGTTGAGCAAGTGCATTTTCATATGGCCTTTTTGAATTCCCGAAGTAATTAAAGACCGAACGGCACTGAAGTTTTGGGCCAATCCAGCCACCGCAGTGATTTGCATCAACGCATTGGCAGACGGATACCCGAGTAACTCATGGGCAAATCGCACCATGGGATGCAAGTTGGTAATCCCACCCACAGTACCCAAACTCAAGGGCAATTCTATCCAAAAGTGAAACTCATCACCTTCAATGGCGGCATGTGTAAGACTGGTGTAGCGACCATCTTTGGCTGCATAGGCATGCGCACAGGCTTCGGTCGCACGAAAATCATTGCCCGTTGCAATAATCACCGAATCGATGCCATTCATAATCCCTTTGTTGTGCGTTACCGCGCGATAGGGCTCTACGGAGGCGATGCGGATGGCACGACAAAATTTCTCGGCAAACTCTTGGTTTTCGATGCCGCTGCCCTCTTCAATCTCAGCGATTTTGCATCGCACTTCAGCACGCACCAGGCATTCCGGGGTGAAATTGCTGAGGATACTCATCACCACTTGCAACGGTGCATCGCCCAATTCCAAGGCATGTTCGGCAGCCAAATCACGCAGTGTTTGTGCAAACGACTCCAAACAGCTGTTGATGAAATTGGCACCCATGCTATCACAAGTTTCAAAACGCGCCTCTATTTGATAGTACCCAGCCTCTAATTCGGTTTTGTCTACCAAGGTCAAACTCAATACTCCACCACCGCGCGCGCGCATGTTTTTGGTGATGGATTCTGTATTGACAAAAAATTGATTTTTATGCTCTTCAAAAATGCGATACAATGCATCTACATTTTTGCCTTCCCAGATGAAATGGACATGTCCCACCTTCACCATACTCAACACCTTCGCTTGAAAGCCACCGCGATCCAACCAAAAATTGGCTGCCTTCGCCGCTGCCGCCACAACCGAGCTTTCCTCGATAGCCAGAGGAATGGCGTACATCTTTCCGTTTATCAGAAAATTGGGGGCCACACCAAAAGGCATGTAATAGTTGCTAATGGTATTCTCAATGAATTCATCGTGCAACTTTTGCACCTCGGGCTGCTGATGCCAATAGCCCTCCAGCATGTCTACACTCGCACTTGGGTCCGAAGTATATTGTGATACGAGCCAGTCTATTTTGGCTTGTTTGCTGAGTTTGCTAAAACCTTTGATGGGTTGCTTCATGCGTTCTCTTTCAGGGTTAAATAAGTATACGACAAGGCCAATCCTTTGATTTGCGCTTCCACAAACTGATGCAAAGCGGCCTCGCCTTCTAAAGCGTATTTCAAAAAGGGCGATGCTTGGGCATACAATGCGGGCATCGATAGTTTTTGCAGGTGGTAATACCCGTCCAAAAAGGTACTAACCCCACCCGATACAATAATTTTATCACAAAGGACCTTATCGCCCAATGACGCATGGAGTTGGTTTACCCAGCCCGTCATTTCATGGGCGGTATGACCCACGTGCTGAACTGGCTCCAACAACGTGCGCTCCACAGACTCCCTGCGTAAATTTTCTAATTTGCTAAAATTGGTACCGCCGAAAGCACCGTAATCCAATGCGGCCAAGGGCAATTGCAACAATGCCGACAAACTCTTCGGACCAAAACCCTGTCCCACTTCCTTCACAATGATCGGAAAATCCACAAAATCAAGCACCCGCTTTACCGTATCGATTGGCGATAGCGCAAACCGATCTCCCTCGGGCTGCATCCATTCTTGCAGTGGATTCACGTGAATGATTAATCCATTGGCCTCTAAGCGATGTACCATATCCACCAACGCTTGAAGTTGATTATTGGCGATCAATTCCTCAATCTGCGCGATGCCCAAATTGGCGAACAACGGCTGATCCCCAATGTATTTACGGATTTCAAAATCTTTGGAGTATTCTGAATTTTCCAGCACGGGCCTGCAAGAACCCAATCCCATACCCAGGCCATAGGCCTTACAAACTTCCGCCAACAACAAATTGATTTTACCCGCTTTCTCCGCACCCCCTGTCATGCTGCTGATCCACAAAGGCACCTGCATGGTTGTCCCTGCGATATCTACCGCAGGAATAGCAGAGAATTCTGGGTGGGCAGAAAGCATGGGTTCGTAATAAAACCGATGATCCGCATCGCTCAATTGCGATTCGAAAGCCAACTGTATATGGTCTAATTTTCGGGAACTAATGGTCGATTTTGTCACGGTTATGCAAAGTTAACGATTATCTCGGCGCTTTGTTTTCTTAAACAAAACCCCAACGAAACTTTCAAACATTCAACAAAACACAATCACCCCAATTTGGGATTGTTTTTATGTCGTTCCGCATCCCGATTCGTTTTCTTCTCCATGCTTTGCATGAAGGCCTTGGTGAGATCCACCCCTGTTTGATTGGCCAAACAAATCAATACAAACAGCACATCGGCCATTTCTTCGCCCAGGGCCTCGGCCCCTTGCTTTTCTCCGGCTTTGAAGGATTGGTCGCCGTAGCTGCGCGACATTAAGCGAGCCAGTTCGCCCACCTCTTCCATTAACACAGCCGTGTTGGTGAGTTCGGAAAAATATCGAACGCCTACTGATTTTATCCAAGCATCCACAATCCCTTGGGCATCGCTCAAGCGAAGGCCATCGCCATCAGATAGCATTGCAGAAACAGGCGTAATGGGTTGGTTCGACATCGTATCTGACTAAAAAGGACTTTCAAAAACCGAAAAATCGGGCAACAATTCGTCTTTGGCGCTCAGTACAGGATTTTCGATACCCCAAGGAATATTGAGCGAAGGACTGTTCCATAGCACACCACCCTCAGACTCAGGGTGATAATAATCCGTGCATTTGTAACTAAATATGGTATGATCTTCCAGGGTTACAAATCCATGAGCAAATCCTGGCGGGATATACAACATACGCTTGTTTGAGGAAGTGAGCTTTTCTGCTACAAACTGTCCGTAGGTGGGCGATGATTTCCGAACATCCACGGCAACATCCAGTACGGAACCTGTAATTACCCGCACCAATTTACCTTGAGCATGGGGATTCCGTTGAAAATGTAGTCCCCGAAGGATGCCTGTATGCGATAAGCTTTGATTGTCTTGAACGAAAATGGGATTGCCGTAATCTACCAAGGCATCTTGACGATAACTCTCAAAAAAATGCCCGCGGTGGTCCTCAAAAACTTTCGGTTCGATGAGCAATAAATTGGGCAACAATTCCGTTATGCGCATAATTAATCGCAAATCACAAGGTTAAAATTCGCTTTGGCAAGAAGTTTGCGTTTTAATTGCACAAGTTTTATAAACATAACCACAATGCAAACCCAAAACGAATCCAACAACAAACCCCTATTGTACACCATCATCGCTATATTGGTGATTATCATCGGGGTGCTTCTGTACATGTTGAACAATGTGAGCACAGAACGCGACAACACTGAAAAGGCAAAAACGGCAGTAGAAGAAACACTCAAAGGCAAAGAAGAAGCCTTGGCCAAAGCCGAATTATTATTGGAGCAATATCAAAAAGACAGCTTGGCTTTGGCCGGTGACAATTTGATTTTGTCTGAAGAGTTGGTAGCCCGCAAGAAAGAAATCAGCAAGTTGGTGGCCGATTTAAGAAGCAACAAAGCAAAAAGTCAGTCTAGCATTGATGAGTTGAATCGTCAGCTGGCCGACCTAACCGCTCGTTTGGCACAAGTTGAAGCCGAAAACAAAGAGTTAATCGCTAAAAACGAGGTATTGACCAACCAAAACGAGAATTTGAATAGTGAGAACAACAAATTAACCGCTGAAAAAACCAAATTGAAGAGTTTGGCATCACGCTTACAAGCCAGCGCGGTGAAAATTGAGACCTTGAAGAAAAAGTGGTTGACGGGTAAAGAAACGGGGACTTTGAAAGCAAGCTCTGTAGAGGCGTTCCGTATCAGTTTCAGCATCAACGAAAACAACGTAGCAGAAGCGGGTGAAAAAACCTTGTATGTAAAAATCACCGGTCCAGAAGGCGTTACATTGGCCAATGGCGGTCAGGGTGGTACGTTTGACATCGACGGAAAATCATCGAAGTATACTTACAAGTTAACCAGTGTATTTGAGAATGAATTGAAGCCAGTGCAGCCCACTGTTTGGAAACCAGACACACAATTGAAACCTGGAAAGTACATTGTAGAGATTTATTCTGAAGGATACAAAATGGGTTCAACTGTTTTGGATTTGAAATAACAGTCAATCTAAACAACCCTATAAAAAGAAGAAGGGGGGCGCGCTGCGCCCCCCTTCTTCTTTTTATGCAAAGTACAAAACGCTGACTATTTAGCTCCGTCAATCACCAACACAGTGCCGCTTTTTTCAAGTCGCTGTCCGCCCTTAACCGCATCGATATAATTGCCGTGGATGATGTAGACGTAAATGCCTTCAGGTACCAAATCGCCCATGTAGTAACCATCCCAAGGGACATCAATGGGCTGATTACGAACCAAACACTCACCCCAGCGTGAATAAATACTAAAATACGCATTGGCATTACAATTAAACACTGGCTTCCATACATCGTTCTTCCCCCTACTCGCCCTGGGCGTAAATGCATTAGGCACATAAAAATGGCAGTTACATTCGCCAAATACAATGTTCACAGTATCAGTGATACTACCGCATCGATTCCAAGTTTTAAGAATTTTGGTAGCATTTGTAGTCACCCATAAAGACGGCCCTTTGTATCCATCTTCCCAAAGATATTGATATTGCCCTTTCCCCAGCTGTGTGCCATCCAACAATACATATTTTCCGCTACATGGATTCAAATCGCTCGGCAACACCGATTTGGGGGCAGAATCTTGAGTAATCACAAAAGTGTCGCGCCATACCCCACATCTATTTTTAATTTCGAACCAATATTTTCCGGGCGATGTAAATGATCGACTCCATAGCACATCACCATTTTCCCAGGTGATGGTGGTTTCTGCCAAGGACTTCATATCAACCCTTCTCAGCCATTGTTTATCGCAATACAGCGTATCTAATAGTTTATTGTAAATGGGGGCATCTATGCCCGTAACAACAACCGTATCGAACCTACTTCCACACTCATTATAGGTCTTCACCCAATACATCCCCGGCTTGAAGAATGCATGTTTGGCTGCCGTATCCCCGTTACTCCATAAATATTTGTAATCTGCATTGCGCACATCGGTGGTCAAGATATCACTTCCGCCATTGCATATCGTCAGTGCAGCGGGCAAAACCTTCCGACTATCGAATGTGCAGTTTCTATAGCAGAAATTGTTCTCACTCAGATTCACAGCAGTAATCGTCATCGAAACATCCACCAAATTTCCATTTGCAGCAGGCCCTGATGGTAACGAAATAGATCTTTCAGACACCAGTAGATCCTTGGAAATCAATCCACTTTCAGGGTTTACAGAACATGAAGACTTGTCACAAGGGTTCGTAAACATGACTTCAAAATGATTTGTATTGGTTGATTTATTATCTATCCCCACAACGGCAACACCACCAAAATGTGACCTACCCACAGGCCATCCATTGATCTTGGCTGCAAATGCGAATGGAGACTCATATAAACCACCCTGATTTTTCACATTCCCTGAAGTGTCATACTGAACAAAAAACTCCCTTTTGCCTACCGATGGAACCGTAGTTTGCCCAAACACCCATAGCCCCCCATTTTCATAGAACAAATTATCACCAAAATCACTATTCCCAAATCCCAATTGCTTTCGCCACAATACTGTTCCATTTTTAGACATACAGGTTAACAAACCGTATTGTCGACCAGAAACAATCGTAAAACCCAATAAATATGCTTTACCAGAAGGACTCACCTCCATGTCTACATATATTGAATTTTCTGAAACATCTGTATACTGACCATTGATAAATCGTCCAGTTTCAGATACCCGAATAAGGGTTGGTTTCCAAACACTCGAAACCATAGACCATCCTGCAATAATGTACACACTATCTACTTTTCGAATTGCATTTAAGTGGTGTTGACTACCACCCAAATCAATATTTTTAGTCCATAGTGAATTCCCATCTTTATCTAAACTTACAATCATCACGTTGGCTTTCCCTGTTTGTTGCATGCCTGTCCCCACACCAACGATTTGCCCTTTCGATTCATCCATGTGAACACCCCTGAAGGCATCATAACTTCCGGTAACACTCTCAGTTGTTTTTGACCATTCTATCGCACCCGTATTGCTTATTTTCGAAATAATTGCCACATCTTTCGTCCCTTTGCTCCTTCCGGAAATCAAACAACCATCCGAAACTGGTAAGGCACTGCAGTAACCTCCCTCTTGGGCTATATCACCAATCACTTTTACAAATACTACACCTCCTGTATCATTAAGTTTGGCCAAAATAAAATCTCTATTCGCCGTTGCGATTTTTTCAATAAAACCAGACACCCAATAACCCTTATCAAAGTGCCTAATTCCATTTATCTCTAAATTGCGGTAACCTGTTTCTACCAGTTTATATTGAACATATTTTGTTAAACTCTGTGAAGAACAAATCGGCTGTTGGGCCAATCCTGCCAATGGCGTTAAGCAATATATCAGTAGTAAATAGATGATTCTCATACTTATCGATTTATAACGAATATAGACCATAAAAACCAAAGGGGCGTTGCCGCCCCTTTGTAACCATATGAAATCGACCAATTTTGCCTTACGGCTTGTTCGCTTGTTCGCTGGCCAGTTGATCCAACTTGGCCTTGGCTTCCTTCTTCAATTCAGCCACATCAAAATTCTCAATCACCCCATTCCATGTTGCTTTTGCATTGAACATATCGCCTTCTTTCTTGAATGCATCGCCCAGCAAAATCAACGCCCTACCTACCCACAAATCATATCCATTGAACTCATCCAAAACCGCATAGCAAGATGTCTTACATTGTTCCAAACTATCAATTCCGTATAAGTATTGGGCCTCCACATATTTCGCCTCGGCAGCAAATCGGTTGTTGTCTTTGCTGTAGATCGCTTTCAGATCCACCAGTACACTTTCTGTCTTGCCCGCTTTAATATCCGCTTTAACCAACGTCAATTTGGCCTCGGTCCTCATTTCCGCAGGTGTTCCATTATCGGCCAATACCTTCGCTGAAATCGCTTCCAAGCCGGCTGTATTGCCCGACTTTGCATAGCAATACATCATGGTCTGCCAGCAATTCTGCTTGGTCTCGCGACTCTGTGTGATGGGTTCCAAAACCTCAACAAATGCCAACACTTGATCACAAGTTGGATTCTCACCGCTCAACTTCAATACCGCCAACGCAGCATCCTCTTTCAGCTCTCCAGAGTTGGCCAAAGCCACCACAGAATAATGCTCAATGGCCGCTGCCCTGTTTTTCAACTCTTCAAATGTTTGGGCCAAGTAGTAGTGGGCCGACAAATAGAATCCGCCTTTTGAGAACTCCTGCAAATAGGCCTCAAACCCTTTCTGTGCGATAGGAAAATCGCCTTTCTCATAGGCATTGTAACCCACCTCATACATCAAACTGTCCTGATCTTCATTGGAGATGCCCCCACGATCCTTCTTCCACCTTACATACTGTTTGGCATCGCCCTGTTCCGCGTAAATCTTCTTCACCATATCATTGGCCACTTTGGCCTCGGGTGTACCAGGATAATTATCGTACAGTTTGGTGTAAATATCCACCGCATTGGTCATTTTCTTAGAGTTATAGTAAATCCTACCCAATGTTGAGTAAGCCCGGTTTGCCCTCGGGTTGCTTGGATATTTCTGCAATATCTCAGTATAGTAGCGCTCGGCATCGGCTGTTCTGCCCATTACATTGTATTCTTCCGCCGCCTCAAAATAAGCATCTACCACAAAACGAGAATTGGGAAACTCCTGAATCAAACGCTTCATTGCACTCACCTTCTCCTCCGATTTATCGATCAAACCGTAAATCAATCCACTTTGGTACAAGGCATAATCAGCATCAGCCCCTTTTTTTCCACTTACGTAGGCATAGGCCTTCACCGCATCATTCAATTGCTTTGTCATGAAGTAACAATCGCCCAATCGCAAATAGGCATCATGAACCATGCGCTCCTCATACCTACCCTGCGCCGCTTTGGTGGTGAAATTGCTAAACTGCTCACTGGCTTCTCCGTACTTCTTTTGTTGAAACTTCACATATCCCAATCCATAATAAGCATAGGGCTGAACTTCGGTACTTGCCGCTGCAGGTCGATCCAAAAACGCCTGATACGCACTCACTGCCGCCGATTCGTTGCCCTGCAACATCAACGCCTCCGCTTTCCAGAACATCGCCTGAGCCGCATAATCTGCATTCGCTCTGCGTGCAGCACATTTCTCAAACAATTCCAACGCCCCAGAAAAATTGCGACTCTTATACAATTCCATCCCCCTGGCCAAGGTCACTTTTTGATATACCTCCTCGGTTTGTGCATCCAACTCACCCAATCCATCCAACAACGATACCGCCTCGCGATAACTGTCTGTATTGATCAACAAACGCGCCTTCAACTTGGTGGCTTCCTTTGCATTGGCCTTCTGAGGGAACAATTTCACATACTTATCCAACAACCCAATGCTTTGGTTATCGTTCAACAAAATCGCCAATTTGGCTTGGTTAAACAACGCCATTTCCGCGATATCTGGATTGTACCCTGTACGAAACGCTTCTGCATAGGCATTCATCGCCTCGCGGTTGTGTTTTTGCTTCATCAAGGCATTGCCCAATTGAAAACTCGCGATTTGCGACAAACTATCACCCATTGCAGCCACACTGCTCAACCACATCACACTACCCTCGTAATCACCCGTGCGGTAGAATGAATACCCAATTTCGTACTTCTCCTCAACCTTCAGTGTATCGGGCGATAATTCAGCCAAACGATACGCTTCCGCTGCTTTATCAAACGCATTCTTTCTGAAGTAACACTTCCCTTTCAACCACTGAACCTGATTTTGTGGCACCTTTTTACCCACCTTTTCCAACTCCGCCAAAGCGTAATCGTAATTGTCCATTTGGTAGTGAACCTGGGCCAAATAATATCGCACATTATCGTACCCCTTATCCCGAATTCGCTCAAAAGCCGTAATCGCTTGTGGATAATCTCCCATCATCAAACAGGCATACCCATAATAATAACTGCCCAAATCGCGATACTCACCAGGAGCATCGGCAACCGCCTTCAACACCTCTACCGCCTCTTTGAATTTCTTGCCATTTACCAAGCAATATCCCTTGCGATAATTGAACTGAGAACGCAATTCCTTGTCGATGGCTTTGTCATCCACCTGCTTATAATACCGCAGCGCACTGCTATACTTCGACTTCAGATAATAGAAATCACCCAAGGCCAAATTGGCTTCGGTGGTTTTTAACGAACCGGGGTTCTGATCTAGGAATTGCTGCAACGAAGGCACACCATCTGTATGTCCGGCCTTCAGCTTCGACATAGAATAATAGTATTCGGCTTCTGCCCGCTGATTGCCTTCGTTGGCCAAATTCAAGTAACTTCTGAACTGAGCAACGGCTGCATTGAATCGACCTTCACGATACAATTCCACCCCGCGATCAAAATGGGCAGCTGGAAACTGATTCAGCTTGCCTTCTTGAGCGAACAAGGGCGATAAACCAGTCAACATCACGACAAAAAATGCCAATCTCATAATTCAAAGATAAACGGCAAACAAGGGGCGATATTTTGACCTTATTCACCCAAAATCGCACTGCCCGTTTGATTGTACAGTAACAAAAAAGGGAACCCGATGGGTTCCCTTTTTTTATCGATAAAAAAATCAATTAGGATTTCAACACTTGCTCAACCAAGGCAGCTGCCTCAGACAAAGTGATGGCACTGTATACCTTCAAACCGCTCTCATCAATGATGCGCTTGGCTTCAACGGCGTTGGTACCTTGCAAACGAACGATGATCGGGATTTGCACATCACCAATTTTGCGGTAAGCTTCTACCACACCATTGGCCACGCGATCACAACGTACGATACCACCAAAAATATTGATCAAGATGGCTTTTACGTTGGGGTCCGACATAATAATACGGAAACCATTTTCTACAGTTTCAGCATTGGCAGTACCTCCTACATCCAAGAAGTTTGCTGGCTCACCACCGCTCAATTTAATAATATCCATGGTAGCCATCGCCAAACCAGCACCGTTCACCATACAACCCACGTTACCGTCGAGCTTTACATAGTTCAAGTTAAACTTACCGGCTTCTACTTCGGTTGGATCTTCTTCTGCCAAGTCACGCAACTCCAAAAAGGCTTTGTGGCGATACAAGGCGTTGTCGTCTAGGTTCACTTTGGCATCAACAGCGATGATACGATCGTCAGATGTCTTCAACACAGGGTTGATTTCAAACATGGCGCTATCGGTTTCATCGTAGGCGCGATACAAGGCAGAAACAAAAGTTACCATTTCCTTGAACGCTTTGCCTTCCAATCCCAAGTTAAACGCAATTTTGCGCGCTTGGAATGGCTGCAATCCCACGGCAGGATTCACCCACTCTTTGTGGATTTTCTCTGGGTGCTGCTCAGCTACTTCTTCGATATCCATACCGCCTTCGGTGGTGTAGATGATCACGTTTTGTTTGGTAGCACGATCGAGCAATACACTCATGTAATATTCTTTTGGCTCGCTGGCACCGGGATAAAACACGTCTTGAGCAACCAAAACCTTGCTTACCAATTTACCAGCTGCACCGGTTTGGATGGTCACCAAAGTGCCGCCCAACAAATTCTTGGCGATTTCTGATGCTTGCTCAGGGTTCTTGGCCACTTGAACACCGCGCTGTTCACTGCCTTGAATTTTACCTTTACCGCGTCCACCGGCATGGATTTGTGCCTTTACCACACACCAATCAGATTGGAAATGTTCTTTTACTTTTTGGGCTGCTTCCAAGGCTTGCTCGGGCGTTTCTGCTACGAATCCCTCTTGTACGGCTACACCGTATGTCTTCAGGATTTCTTTGGCTTGATACTCGTGGATATTCATGTTGATGCGAGAATGCTAGATTATTGCGACGCGAAAATAACTAACTTTGACCCAATTAAGGGCACAATTTGGCGTTTTCATGATGGTTTTCTGCAAGAATTTACACAAGCACTATGGACATTTGCATGTAGTGAAGGGCGTGAACTTAGAAATTCAGGCCGGTGAGATCGTTGCTATCGTGGGCGCAAGCGGCGCTGGCAAGAGTACTTTGCTGCAACTATTAGGCACCTTGGACCAGGCCGATGAAGGCGAAATCCTGATCAATAACACCAACATTACAGCCCTCAGCGGAAAGAAATTGGCGCAATTCAGAAACAAACAAGTAGGATTTGTCTTTCAATTCCACCAGTTACTGCCCGAATTCACCGCCTTAGAAAATGCGATGATGCCCGGATTAATCAGCGGCCTATCGAACAAAGTGGCTGAAAAGCGCGCTGCTGAGTTATTGGATTATTTGGGACTTTCGAACCGACATCATCACAAGCCTGCTCAACTCTCTGGTGGAGAACAACAACGGGTGGCCATTGCACGAGCGCAATTCAACCAACCGCAAGTCATTTTTGCCGATGAACCAACAGGCAATCTCGACACGGCCAACGCGGAAATCATCCATCAGTATTTCAAACAGTTGCAACGCGATTTCAACCAAACCATGGTCATCGTTACCCACAATACCGCATTGGCCAATATCGCCGATCGCACTTTGCGGATGCAAGACGGAATTCTCCAATAACAGTTAGGGCCCCGCTGCGCGGGGCCCTAACCATCACTTTACTAAACCTATACAAATCACTGCTGATTTCTTCATCACTCGCGCATTTCGTAACGCGACTTGCCATTCCAACCCATACTCACACCAAAACGAACGCCGTATTTACCCGGAACCAAATACACATTCACAGGCAAATTCAATTTTCCTGATTTCAAGGTCTTGCCCGCAGCAAACAAAAACCCGGTAGTGAATGTCACATCGCCCCTACTATCAGGAACACTGCGCGTCATCGCACTCGCCGCATAGTTCGTTGTCCATGTTTTGCCATTGTCAACAGAATACTCGTCTAAATATTTTGAAAACGAGAACGTAGGACCAAAGGCGAATTCCCAACCGCTTACGTTGTTACGCAATCCATTCAAAAACGTCACGCTCGGAATAAACCTACCCTGATCCAAGCCAGTAACCGTAGGAATGAACTCGAACAATGCCTGAAAATTCCCCTCGTTCAAATACTGCTTCTCAAACTGATACCCAAACTGAAACATGTACGGCATGCCATCGTATCCGCCTTCGTTGGTTGGACGTCTGATGATTGCTGCAGATTCCCCAGTAAGTACGGTAACACCCATTCTCGGACCATCGCTCTTCAAGCGCAACTGGTATGGATTGTTAATGGAATTGTCGAACTCGGCCTTTTTGGTCAATTTATTCACCAAATCTTGGTCATTCGCCTTGCCAAACAATTCGTTCATCGTAACACGGATCATCGAAAGCTCATTGCCAGGAATGTTCAAAAACTCCTTCACATAGCTCTTTTCAAATACCCCCGATTCTACATCCAACAAACGCACACTCACGTTCACGTTTTCTCCCAATTGAGAAATACTGCCCGTGATGATTTTTTGCACCTTCAACCGCTTGCCAAATTCCGCCAAACAAATTTTCGAGAAACAGCCGGTCATTTTTAGGGTGTCGCGCTTGGCGATGTACTCTATGTCATACTTGTCCATCACCTCGAAATCCCCAAATCGCACCAACTCATTGATAATGTGCTGAATGCATTGGCTTTGGTTGGCGGCAGTATATCCACGCGTATCAAAATCAATGATAGCGATGGTTGGTTTGCCCGCAACTTGAGCGCTTGTGCGGGTGGCAGACAAAGCCAACACCAATACCACAAGCCCTTTGAAACAATTGATAAGATTCTTTTTCATGGGTTTATTTTTTTCAAAGGTCGATGTACCACCCCAGCAAACCTTACGGATTACCGCAGAAGACAAATTTCATTTTAAGGATTTTAGCATAAATCACTACCCCATCGCCCAATAATTGCATTTTTCGCAAAGATTCTCATCATTTTTTGTGAAAAGTTGCATTTTTTGCAACAGAAATTTTTTAGCTTTACGGAAAATCGCAAATAGTTATGTCGAACACCGTACAGAATAATTTCATCGAATTGCTGAAACGCTCCGCCCCCATGCACATCAGCTTGGCGGAAGAACTCAGTGAATTATTGCAAATCAGCCTCGATTCGGTATACCGACGTTTGCGCTGTGAAACCGACATTACACTCTCCGAAACCTTCGCCATCTGCAAGCACTTCAACATCCCACTTGAGGCCCTGTCTGAAGTCAACTCCAACATGGTGGCCTTCCGCATCAACAAACTCACCGCCGATTCAGAGAGCTTTTACCAATACCTCCAAGTACTTCATGGCGATTTGTCGTGGATGATGAAATACCCCAACCACCGCCTCATTTACGCCGCAGAGGATTTGCCGGTATTCTATCATTTCTTCTTCCCCAAACTGGCCCAATTCAAAATGATGTATTGGAACAAGAGCATCCTTAACTCCACCGCTTTGCAAGGCAGAAAAGTGGAAGAAATTCAGTTGCCCAACATCTGGCTCGAAGAAGTGCCCAAACTACGCGATATGTTCATGAGCATCCCAACCACTGAACTTTGGAACGACGACACCCTGAAGAGCACCATTCAACAGATAAAATTCTATTGGGAAGCTGGATTTTTTGCGGAAAAAGAAACCGTTTTGAGCGTCCTTGAAGACCTCGACGGCATCCTCGCCATGGCCTCCAAGCAAGCCGAAAATGGCAAGAAATACAACCCACTGAAAAACCTATCCAACGACACCGAATACGCCCTATATGGCTCTGAGTTGATGATTGGTAACAATACGGTTTTCCTTACGTCGGATACGCACCAAGCGAGTTATATCGGACACAATTCGTTCAATTTCATTCGATCCAACAACCGTTATTTCAACGAGATCACTGAACATTGGCTCAACAACATGATCTCCAAAAGCACTCCGCTGAGTTTGGTGGCAGAAAAATCTAGAAATCAGTTTTTCAAAGGGATTTATAACAGCGTTGACAAATTCCGTCAGCAAGTCATCCAAGACTAACCCACCCCGTTTTCATTTACCGCATGCGCGACCTGGCCCATCAAATACTCAGCAAACATTGGGGATACGATGCGTTTCGACCAGGCCAATTGGCGATTGTAGAAAGTCTCATGCAGGGGAATGACACCCTGGCCTTGCTTCCAACCGGCGGTGGCAAAAGCATCTGCTTTCAGGTTCCAGCGGTATCAAAATCCGGCACCACCTTGGTTGTTTCTCCGCTCATCGCCCTGATGAAAGACCAGGTAGAAACACTCAATCGCAAAGGCATACCTGCAGCGGCATTGCATGCGGGATTGTCACGACAAGAGATCCAAAACACCTTGGAAAGGGCGCTACACGGGACTTTCAAACTGCTATACGTGTCACCAGAGCGGTTGGCCACCCAAAATTTTCGGGGGTATTTGCCCAACCTCAACGTGCAATTGTTGGTGGTAGACGAAGCCCATTGTATTAGCATGTGGGGACAGGATTTCCGTCCTTCCTACCAACGTTTATCAGAGCTGCGACAGTTGCTGCCTGGGATTCCAATGGCGGCCTTTACGGCCAGTGCGCCTGCGTGGATCCAAGACGACATCATACAGGGATTGCAACTGAACAAACCGTATATTCATCGGGGCGATTTTTCGCGGAACAACCTCATTTTTCACGCATTGGAAAGTCAAGACAAAGCCAACCACATCGTTCGAATTTTGGGGCGATCACAGGGCAGTGCTTTGGTCTTTGGCCATACCCGAAAGTCGGTAGAAAACCTTTGCAGGATACTGATAGAAAAAGGGATTTCCGCCAGTTTTTATCATGCAGGGTTATCGAACAGCGAGCGCAGCGAGCGCCAAAACCAATGGGTAAACAACACCGTTCGCGTGATGGTTTGCACCAATGCCTTTGGGATGGGGGTTGACAAACCCGATGTGCGGCTGGTCATTCACAGCTTCCCACCCAAAAACCCTGAAGATTACTACCAGGAGGCCGGCCGTGCCGGCCGGGATGGTCAGTTAAGCCATTGCGTGCTCCTACACCACCCCAACGATTGGAAAGAAATTCACGAATCGCTCCTGCAACAACACCCCTCCGAGGAAATCTTAAAGCACGCTTACCATGGCATACTCAACGCCCTGGGAATATCCGATGGCGAAGGCGAATGGCAATCACACCCCGTAAACTTAGCCCTCATCGCCCAGCAACTCAACCTGCATCCCAAAAACCTATATTATGCCGTGAAAGCCCTGGAAATACTAGGACAGTGGCAGTGGATGGAAGGCAACTGGCAGCCCGCCACCGTCATGATGACCGGCCCCCACGATGAAATCTATGCGTTCAAAGAACAACATCCCGCCTATGGCATCCTGCTCGATAGTCTGCTACGCGGACATGGTGGCATTTTTGATCACCCCGTAAATATTCATGAGGCGTCATTGGCCCGCCGACTTCGTAAAGGCGATTTTGATCGCGAAGTATCCAACGAAGAAATCTTGCAAGTACAACGCATGTTGGGGCAAATGGAAAAACTGCAATTAATGCGCTATCAACCCGCAACAGAATGGCCCATGCTCTCCCTTACTGAATCGAGAAGTCTCTACCCTAGCTTGAACATGCCTCTGCTGCAGCGACTGCTCCACAGAAGACTGGAAGCCCTTGACCAACTCATCCACTATGCCCAAAGCAACGAATGCAGGAGTGCCTTTTGGCGCAGTCATTTTACGGCGGAAACACAGCCGCCATCCTGTGGCACATGCGATGTTTGTAAACGAAAAGACCGCATCGCGGGCGATGCCAGGAGTCGAAAATTTTGGCACAACGAATTATTAAAACACCCCAACAGCAAAGTATCCTACGTGCTCAAGCACTTCCCGGTAACCCAACAGCAATTATTGATAGAAACGTTGCGCATTTTGCTCGACGAAGGTTGTATCATTGAAAACGAAAACCAAACACTCTCATGGGTAGGCGAATCATTTTTACAGTAACCAACGATTTGGCGTTTGACCAGCGAATGCAACGCATTTGTGGCAGTTTGGCG